>JAEEGH010005332.1_pt1 | contig 32387 bp, 25 predicted proteins | sample 9134181 | NCBI WGS metagenome assembly JAEEGH01 (sample SAMN16246544, study PRJNA631951) | gut metagenome | biome: gut microbiome; feature: rumen; material: DP-attached | host: Bos | place: Iran: Karaj | collected 2018-10
ACCTTCAGGAAGGTTATCGACAACAGCACGAACGACGGTGACTCCCTGGTGCTTGAAAATCCGGCGACGCAGGGCGAGCCGCACGAGGGGTCCACCAAATTGCACGTGATTCGCCCGTATAACCTGGTGTGGACGAGTTTTGACTGGGGCGTGATGCGTTACAACCTGGGTACGGCCGTCTCGATTTTCTTGATGTATGAACTGACGGGCGACGAACGCTATTTGCGTGTTGCACTCGACAATATGTACTTTATCTTGGGTGCGAATCCCTGGGATATTTCCTTCTTGATGGGGACGGGCGACAAGAACCCGCAGCATCCGCACAACCGTGCGTCTAACCCCGATGGCTATAATGCTGGCGGTATGCCTTACAAGTATAAGTGCCCGGTGGGCGCCTTGATGGGTGCCCGCGAACCGACCAAGACTTTGATTGAAGACTGGAGCAAGTACACCTCGACGGAAACCTGTATCGACTTTACGGCACAGTTCCTTTTCCCGGCGCAGAGCCTTGCCCAGACACTTCCGATCGACGCCGAAGGCCCCCTGTTCAGCAACATCATGGGGACGCCCATTACCGATACGTCGGCTATCGTGAGCTGGGATGCAAACGAAGTGGCGTTGGTGACGGTGTTCTACAATACGACGCCCGATGTGGTGGGCGCAAAGTCGGTACAGCAGGAAAAAGCTTCCAAGGGTGGTAATGTCGTTCTGCCTGGACTTGAAATGGGTCAGACCTACTATTTCTTCCTGGAAGGCATGGACACTAAGCGCAATATGACGACCGACGACAATCACGGACAGTGGTATCAGTTTACCATGGTGCCCGCCACGACAAATATCAGCGGCGTGACGATTTGCCAGGTTGATAACCGTAGCGCCAAGATTTATTGGTGGTCGAGTGACCGTATGAACGGTGTCGTCAATTACGGAACTTCGATGAGTGCATTGACGTCGTCCAAGGCGGCCGATGGCGGTGCCGTACTCTTCCACGAGGCGAAACTTACCAACCTTGCTCCGGGAACGACTTATTACTTTAACGTGTCCTCGGGCATGACAACGGACGATAACGGCGGTGCGGGTTACAGCTTTACGACCGAAAGCGAGGCTTCTTATGCTGACCTGAATATCAGCCTCAAGCCGAGTTCCTACCAGAATGCTTGTTCTGACTGGGGGAGTTGCCACCAGTTCATCGTGTCGATCAGCAATAACGATACGATTCCGTTCGAAGATTTCGAAATGCGCCTCTACCTGAATAACCCGAACCTTCAGGCGGCAAGCAACATTACGCAGAAGTTCGGTGGTGGCGGTGTCGTGAACGGCTCCTGTACGGTTTCGTTTGGTACGGCGCAATCCGATGGTTTCGGCGGCTATTACCTGCCCATCAAGGTGAACGGCCAACTCGAGGTTTCGGGTCAGTTGATTTTCCAGCTGATATTCAACAATACCGATTTCAAGGCTCTTGAAGGTTCCTGGTCGCTCAGAGCGCATACCGATGAGAACGATCCCGTGTACTTCGAAGGTGTCGACTTGACGCGTGGCCCGGCTTACAGCGGCTCCGAGACATCGTTCCTGGAAACCTATAACGGAGAAAAGGTGATTGCGATGGTGGAAGATCCCTATATCACGGTCTACTACCATGGGAAGCATATTTTCGGTTACGGTCCTGACTATACGCCCGAAAATGGTCCCCAGGTGCATCGTACCGTGACCCTTGACTTCATGAAACCGTTTGTCTCGCCGGTCTACTCAGTCGAAAAGGAAGATTACGCGACAAGTTACGAAGGTCGTAGCAAGGTGTCTCCTACGGGATTCTTGGATGACCTCGAAATGAACGGTCGTCCGCAGAACTTCTTCTACGACAATGGAAACCGTACCGATTCCTACGTGTTCGGCAAGGATACGGTTCTTTCCTACGGCAACAACTACATGGAATGGGTGAGCTGGCATAACCATGGCGCGAACCTGAAGACCGAGAATAAGTACGATTGCGCTTGCGCGGTGGTGCGTAGCAATGTGGAAATCGATACCATTGTGACTCCGCTTGAAAAGCGTTATCTTGTATTCGACAAGGATTCCTACAAGACTTATCAGACCGCGGCGGGCGGGACGCCCAAGATGGTGGAAGTCCATGTGCGTCTAATTGATAGTCTCGCCAATCCGCTCGATACGGTGAACGTGACGCTTACTCTGGGGACGACTTCGGGAAATCCGCTTTTCTGGAGCTCTGCCACGGCGACGATTCCTATTACGAGTATCCAGCTGGTGAATGGCGAAGCGACCTTCTACGTGAGCTCCGAAGAAGTCATGGTGACGACACTCTTTGCCCGTGCAGGAACTTCTACGCAGTTTGATTACGTGCCTGCAAGTGCCGAGCTGATTGTCGAGGAACTTCCGCCTTGGCCGATTATTGACATCGCCAAGATGATCGATACGGATTGCGACAATGTGCCCGATGCCATCCAGATTCGGCTTTCGAGCGAATACCAGGAAAATCAGTCATTCAACTCGGTGCAGTTCGTGTACAAGGGCGATACCATTACAACGACCGATGCTACTGTAGACGGCAAGGAAGTTCTGGTCAAGATGAATATTTCCGATACGTCTATCAATACGGCTCCGTATGGCTCGATTACATTGTTCTCTAACGTGTCGGGTAAGGTGGAGTCGCATACGGACTTCTATCTGGACGGCATCGCTCCCACCTTACTTGCGGTTGCTGTACTCGAACGCCTTGATACGGCTAGGAGCGACCGCGTGTACATGCAGTTCAGCGAACCGATTTCTTCTCCGGGTACTGAATGGCCGGTGCAGCTTTTCGCTACCGATGGAAACACGTTACTCGATGCTCCTACGGTCAAGTTCACGCAGCTTTATAACGAGTCGCTGAATGTATGGGAATTTGAAATCGCCTATGCCGCCGATGGTTCGTCGGTTGTTACGGAAGGAATGTTTGCCCAGTTGCTTTCGACAAGTGGCATCCGGGACAAGAGTGGAAACGGCGTCTCGGCCTGCGGACAGCCCAAGCTTCCGATAACTTTGAAACTCTTGCCGGTTCCGATGGTTTATGCCTCGATTTCGGATGCCGACGAAAACGGTATCGCGGAACGCATCTATGTTGAATTCGAACGTCCGATTGACCCGAAGCATTATCCGGATAGCATCTCCGTTGTCTTTGGCCGTACGGATCCTGAAACCACGTGGGTGTCCGGCTCTGTGCCTGTTTATGCGGCTGACGGCATGACGGCGGTTCTTGATTTGCCGACACCCTTTAGCTATGGCGTTACGAGCGGGACTTACGAAGGTGCTTCCAATGGAATGAACGTTTCGGGTGCGGGTCTAGTTACCCAGCACTTGGGCTCGGGCGCCTCCTACGAATCGAATTCCGCCCTGGGCGAAGACAAGGTCGGTCCGGTAATCGTGTCGGCGACTATTGATATGTCCAAGTCGGATCGATTCGATATGCTTAATATGAGTGTCAGTGAACCCTATACGATTGTCGATTCGTCGCTGGTGTACTACCGCGAAAAGCAAGACAAGCGCGATACGGCGGTTTACAAGCATTCTGTGGAGTCCATGACGTTGAACAAGTTGGGTATCACGGCGGTGTATAGCAAGGAGAACGAACTTGCCGTGAGTGATGGTGACTTTGTGCGTCTGCAACCGAAGGATTTCAGTGCCGTTGTCGATGAACGGGGCAACAGGCCTTCGCTGGATAATCCGTGGGTGCCTATCCTCGCTGGAGGCGAACCCAAGATCAAGTTCCGCGTGAATTTGCAGGAACAGGTTTCCCGTTCGGGCGGCTTGGTCCGTTCTCAGGTTCCTTCTACCGACAACATCCGCCTTTACGTCGTGAATCCGTCGACGGGTAGGCTGGACATGATCAGTCACGGCTTGGTGGTAGCGACGGGAATCGACACCTCGGCTATCCAGGGTGCTATCTGGAAAGTGGACATGACGGTACCTCGAGGTTCCTTGAGTGGAGAACCCGCCGCTTGGGATACGCTCAAGATCAAGTATAACTTGCCAATCTATTCAAATTTGGGCAATTATGTGAATCGCCTTGCGGCTTCGTACAATTTACCGTCGGCAAAGTATTTGTCCAATACGGGAAAGGTCGTCATGTACGTGGAATGGGCGAACTCCGAGGTTGGCCTCCAGTCCGAACAGGGCAGGGCCGTTGCGACGGGTGCCTATATCTACAAGTTCCAAATGGATTGCCTGTTTGTGCCTAATAGGAACGCTGATGCGGCTCTTGTGAAGAAGTTCTCGAGCAAGAATTCCTACGACAAGACGGAAACCTTCGGGGTCAAGCGTGTGAGGTAGTATGGCTGAGAGCCTTTATTCCGATTCGCTGTACCTTTTGGTACTTTCGGTGCTGGCATTATTGCTGTCGCTGTCGTACCCGATGTTGATGAGCAGCAAGATGACGGCAAAGGCTCTTCCGTCTGCGCTTCGGCAAATGATCATCATCAACATCGCCTGGAACTTGGGTGGTGTGATTGGCATTCTGTTCTTTGACGGAACGGTCGAGGTCGGCACGCCGCGATATATTGGGCGAATGATCTTGTTCGGTCTCCAGGCAATTTTCTGGATCAGGCTGACGCTGGTTACCTACAGTATCGGTGAGCTGGTCGTTTTCAACAAACGCAATTCCTTCGGCTACCTGATGTCGGTGTTGAGCGGCGTAGTTGTTTTGCTGTTGACTCTTTTGCTGATTTTTGCTCCGGAAGCGGTTGCTGGAATCTCTGTTCTGGGAATGCATCCCTTTGAGAAGGCTCCCATCTTTTCAAGCTTTGCTGTCGCCTATATTTTATTTGTCGCCCCGTTTGGTTTCCTTACGGTGTACCAGCTTTTGCGCGGAACGCTTCATTCGCTTGATGCAACCATTACGCAGACGGGCGCCTACATGGTGTCCTGTTATGCCGTCCTGATGATTCTTGCGGTCCTGTTCGATTTTGTCATTCCGATTGCGAAACATTTCGAGACGGGGGTAGGAAGTTTTCATTTCATGGTGTGGCATCAGTTCCTTAGCCTTTTCTTGGCGGTGCTTAGCGGGCAGTATTACACGTCGGCCCGTTTCCGGGACAAGAGTGCCTACTGGTTCTTGCAGAAACTCATTAGCAAGATTGAAGATGGCGTGATTTACTTTGACGACCGAGGCAAGATCGAATTCGCTAATTACGGAGCTTCCAAGTTGCTTGGGCAGTCTGCCGCGAGCCTTTGCGGCCGCTCGATCAAGAGCCTGTTTCCTCCGAATCTCGATTTTTTCCGCGAGACGGTCTACAGTGACGTGCGTGTTTCTATCGATGGGGAAACGCATGTGCTCAAGATTCATTTTTTCAAGTGTCGCCAGACGCTGATGACGGTTCTGAATGTCGCCTTTTTTACCGACCAGTCCAAGACGCTTTTGCTGCAGCAGAATATCAAAACGCTGAACGAACAGTACGTGGAGTACACGCACGACCTGGTGCGTTACCAGGACCGCCTGAATAAGGAAGCGAGGGTCAAGGCCGAAAAGGAAAACGTGCTGAACACCTTGATCAACGCGCTCCCGTTCAGAGTGTGGTACAAGAGCGAATTGGGTGTCTACCAGACGCAGAACCAGATGGACCTGGACAAGCGCGGATCCCGTGGCGGTGCCCGCGATAATCCCGACGATATTTCGGAGTACGAAACCGATGCCCGCGAGAAGGGCGAGGTCAAGGTCTACACCTCTTTCGAAACTGTTGACGGCAAGGAAATTTCCCAGGACGAGGCGAACAGGCTCGCGAAGAACGGCGAACTGGTTCAGACGTTCGACAACATGTACATTCCCATTATCCAGGGGACGGCTCCTTACAAGACTTTGTGTCTTAAGGTTGACATGACGGAGCAGCGCAGGCTCGAACAGGAACGTAACATGCTCCGCGAACAGAAGTTCATCCATTCGAGACTCGAAGAACTGGGTACGATGTGCGGTGCCTTTGCGCACGACTACAACAATATCCTGGGTTCGCAGATCGGCTTCTGCGAACTGGCTATAGAAATGCTTTCTCCGGACAACGATGCCTATGAATTAGTCTGCGAGGCAAAGAAGGCTGCGGAACGCGGAAAAGTCTCTATCGCGGAATTGCTGAACGTGATTCGTGGCAACGCCAATGCGGCAACGCCTGCAATGGTGTTCTCTCCGTATATGATTATCGAGGACGTTGTCAAGAAGATTTCTCTGACACTTCCGCCCAATATCGTGGTTCACAGTGAAAACCTGGACAAGAAACTGAAAATCAAGGGCATCGTGGCGTCGTTGGACCGCATCATCAGCAATATGGCGAACAACGCAATCTTTGCCATGAAGCAGACGGGTGGCACGCTTACCTTCGGCCTCTCGCCGGTGACGCTCGAAACCCAGCTGGTGACCCCGTATGCACCTCCCGTGCCGGCCGGAAATTATGCCAAGTTCGAAATTGCCGATACGGGCTCGGGTATGGATTCGGGGACCCTGGAACGCATTTTTGCACCGTTCTTTACGACCAAGGCGCCCGGAGAGGGGCTCGGGCTTGGACTTTCGTCTGCACTTAGGCTCCTAAAAGAGGGTAATGCCTACTTTACGGTGCAGACAACTTTGGGCGAAGGAACTACATTTTATCTATATTGGCCACTGGAAACTGAAACGAAGGAGGACTAGTGTCTACTATCCTGATTATCGATGACGACGAACAGTTCAACCTCATGATGAAAAAGGCTCTTGAAATCAAGGGCTACAACGTCGAGACTGCCAAGAATGGTCGCGAAGCCAAGGCTTTGTACCAGAACAAGACCTACGACGTGATCATCACCGACATCATTATGCCGGATGTGGACGGTTATGAAGTAATCCTGGACCTGCGCCGCTTGGGAATGAGCGACCGTACCATTGCCGTCAGCGGCGGTGGCCGTACCTCGGCCGAAGATTACCTGATGACTGCCCAGCATTTCGATGCCGCAGCGACATTTAACAAGCCCGTAGAACTGCAAGCCCTTCGCGCAAAAGTCGAAGAAATTATCAAGAGTCACGCCTCCTAGAGTAAACGATGAATATCCTGATCGCGGATTTGGATCAGAAGTTTATCGAGGGCGTGGAGCGTTCCTGGTCGGTGCCAGGGACCAATTTGTTGGTATGCCGTAACGAAGCCGGGCTCATGCCCCTCGTCAAGAAGGATTCGATAGACCTTGCGTTTATCGAGGTTCCGTTCCTGATGCAGGACAACATGGACATGGTGAGTTTCCTGAAGGAAAAACACCCCGGAATCGAGATATTTGTGCTTTGCGACGACCGCAACTGGCAGGGGGCCGCCTCGGCGATTACGCGCGGGGCGAACAGTTTCCTGAAAAAGCCAGTCACTCTTTCCCTGCTGGAATCGACCGCCCGCAAAATCCAATCGCAGCTGCAGAACCGCACGAACAACCAGCTCATGGAATCCCAGGTGCTGGACAGCCTTCTGGGGAACACCCCGGAGATGCGCAAAATTTTGAAGACGGTCTACAAGGTGGCGCCTACCAACAGCACCGTTCTTATTACCGGCGAGTCCGGTTCGGGTAAGGAATTCCTGGCGAATGTCATTCACCGTTACAGCAAGCGTGCAACAGAACCGTTTGTGGCAGTGAACTGCGGCGCCATTCCCGAGAACCTGGTCGAAAGCGAACTTTTCGGTAGCAAGAAGGGCTCCTATACGGGCTCGACGACCGACAAGAAGGGCCTGTTCGAATCCGCGAACGGCGGTACGCTTTTCCTGGACGAAGTGGGCGAGCTGTCTGCCGCTACCCAGGTGAAGTTGTTGCGCTTCTTGCAAAGCCACGAAATCAGGCGCGTGGGCGAGACCGAACCTCGTTATCTGGATGTCCGTGTGCTTGCGGCGACCAACCGCGACTTGCAGGAATCCATGCAGAAGGGAACCTTCCGCGAAGACCTTTATTACCGCCTGAACACTTTCCACCTGATGCTTCCTCCGCTCCGTGAAAGGAAGCCCGCGCTCCCGAACCTGATCAAGTACTTCATCTTGAAGAACAAGGATGCGCAGGGAAAAGAAATTGTCGACCTGGAACCGGCAGCCCTGTATGCGCTTACCAAGTATCCGTATCCGGGCAACATCCGCGAACTGGAAAATATCATCGAACATGCCATCGTGCTTGCCGAAGGTGGCGTAATCCGCTTAGAAGATTTGCCCGAAGACGTGCAGGAATGCGCCCGCGAAAAGACGATGGCGATTCCGCATATCAAGGGGGAATCCCCGGAACCGATCGAGGCTGAAGTTGAAAGACTGCCGGGCATTTCGTTTGAAGGGACGGGTAAGTCGAGTGCCTCGGAACAGAAGTCGGCAGCGGAAGGCGATTCCGAAGAAATCCTCTCGCTCGAGGAAATGGAGCGCCGACATATCTTGCATGCATTGAGCGTGTGCGGCGGAAACAAGACCGAAGTCTGCAAGCGACTTGGAATTAGCCGTGCGACCCTGTGGCGTAAATTGAAAGAACTCAAGATTATGATGGATGGCGACGATGCCTGATTTTGAAAACCAACAGAACAATTTTGAAGGCCGTCAGGTCCCGATGGACCTTGAGGCGGAACGTTGCCTGCTCGGTAGTATTTTGCGCGATCCGGACGTGATGGGGAGTGCCATCATGACCATCAAGGACGAAAGCTTTTTTTATCTGGAAAAGCACCAGCTGATATGGACAGCCCTCTGTACGCTCAACCGTAATGTGACTCCGATCGACTTGGTGACTTTGGCCTCGGAACTCGAGACCATGAACAAGCTAGCACTCGTGGGTGGCCGCGAATACTTGTTTGAACTCATGGAATCGGTCGCGTCTTCCGCGAATACGGAATGGCATATCGAGTTGTTGCGCAAGAAGGCGACTCTCCGCAAGCTGATTAAGTCTTCGTCATCGATTATCAAGAACGCCATGGACCCCGCTGCGGAACCGGGCGAGGTGTTGCAGGATGCTGAACGTGATATCTTTGCGATTGCCGACGACCAGATTAAGGATTCTCTCAAGCCGATCCAGAGCTTTGTGACTCCGCTCCTGGAACGTCTGAATAACCGTAAGGACGGTATCACGGGCATTCGCACGGGCATTGCCGAACTCGATGAACTGACAAACGGTCTCCAAAATTCCGACCTGATTATTCTTGCGGCGCGTCCGGGTGTGGGTAAGACTTCTTTCGCCCTGACGATTGCGGCAAATGCGGCCATCAACTACCACCACAACGTGGCGTTCTTCAGTCTCGAAATGGACGGTGTGCAGCTTGCCCAGCGTCTGCTTTGCTCCCAGGCGCAGATCGACCAGAGCAAGCTCCGTAACGGTTACCTGAACAGCGACGAAAAGAAAAAACTGATTGCCGCTGTGTCGCCTATCCAGCAGGCTCCGCTCTATGTTGATGACAACGCGGATCTCGGTATCATGGAACTCATGAGCAAGGCGCGTCAGCTCAAGCGCAAGGGAAAGCTTGACCTGCTGATTATCGACTACTTGCAGCTGATGAAAACGGGCAAGGAAGAAAACCGTGCGGTCGCCATCGGTGCGATTTCGCGTGGCTTGAAAATTCTCGCGAAGGAAATGCAGATCCCCGTGATTGCTCTTGCCCAGCTTAGCCGTAAGGTCGAAGAAAAGGGACGCGAACGCCCGCAGCTTTCCGACCTTCGTGAATCGGGTTCTATCGAACAGGATGCTGACATGGTGTGGTTCGTGGAACGCAAGTTCGTGCAGACCCACCGCGAAGAAGATAAACATTCTGCAGAACTTATCGTGGCGAAGCACCGTAACGGTTCCGTCAAGGACATCCCGATGACGTTCATCCCGGAATACACCACATTCTACGACGCAGCCCCCGAAGGCGAAGAGGGTGGCGAGGCCTATGCCTACGACGACTCCGGCGACATGGGTGCAACCGATTTCGGAAGTTTCTAGGAAATTGCGTATGTCGATTGTTTTGCTCCCCTTTGCCTGGCTTGGAAAGATTATCGTGACCGGTATTGCCAATATCGGTGAAGTGGTGTGCATCCTGTTGAATACGCTGAAACAGTTGCGCTATATCCATAAGAATCCGTCGCTGATTGTAAAGCAGATGATATCGATTGGCGTGTCGTCGCTACCGCTCTTGTTCGTGACTTCGATTTTTACGGGCATGGTTGCGACGGTGCAGGCCGAATTTGAATTCCACAATCTGGTTGCAGACAAGTTTGTGGGAACGGCCGCTTGCAAGATGATCTTGATCGAACTTGGACCACTCCTCACGGCGATTGTGCTTTCGGGCCGCGTGGGCTCTGCCGTGGCGGCAGAACTTGGTTCTATGAAAGAAAAGGAAGAACTGGCCGCTTACACGGTGCTCGGGCTTGAACCCTACCGTTACCTGGCGCTTCCGCGTTTTGTGGCTTTCTTTACGATGGTGCCCTGCCTTACGGTGATTTCGAATGCGCTAGCCATTATAGGTGGTTGGATCGTGTGCGTACTTGGTCTTGACATTACGACCTATACCTACGTGACCGGGATGCAGTACCTGTTCGACCCGATGGATCTGTGGTCCGGGGTACTCAAGTCGTTTGTCTTTGGAACCTTGATTTTCTTATTGGGTTACTACCATGGCATCAATGCCAAGGCGGGTGCCCGAGGCGTGGGAATTGCCACGATGAGCGTGGTGGTTTCCAGTTGCCTTATGATTTTGATTGCTGACTTTGTGATGGACGCCATCCTGTTCTTCTAAGGTAAGATTATGCCTAACGTAAAAATCGACCCGAACGATATTGCCATTCGCCTCAAGGGACTCAAGAAATCCTTTGGCCCGCAGGATGTGCTTTGCGACGTGAACCTTGACATTCGCCGTGGCGAGACGATGGTGATTATCGGCAAGTCCGGTGGCGGAAAGTCCGTGATTCTTAAGCACATGATTGGCCTGTTGCAGCCGGACGGCGGCGAGGTGACTGTGGACGGCGTGACGATCAGTACGCCGAAGTTTTTCGATACGCATACGATCCGCCGCAAGATGGGCATGCTTTTCCAGATGGGCGCGCTCTTTGACTCGATGGATACCGGCGAGAATATCGCGTTTGCCCTGCGTGAACATCACCCGGAACTTTCCGAGAAGCAGATTCAGGATGTGGTCACCGAAAAACTCCAGATGATTAACCTGGTGCCCGAATTCCGTACCAAGATGCCGTCTGAACTTTCGGGTGGTATGCGCAAGCGTGTAGCTTTGGCCCGTGCGATTGCACTGAATCCTGAAATTCTGTTGTACGATGAACCGACGACCGGTTTGGACCCCATTACGAGCGACGTGATTAACGACTTGATTCTCGATATGCAGAGCAAGCTCGGGGTGACGTCTGTGGTGGTGACGCACGATATGGTGAGCGCCTTCAAGGTGGCCGACCGTATTGCGATGCTTTACAACGGTCGCATTATTGAGGTGGGGACGGTTGACGAGATTAAGAACACCAGCAACCCCTACGTGCACCAGTTTATTACCGGTCAGCGCAAGATTTCTGTGGAAGAAAACGAACCGTAAGGGGCTTTCCCGGCTGGATCCCGTTCGCCTCTTCGAGGCTCCAGGATGACTCTCCTAGAATTGTAACGGAATGAACCCGCGTCGTCATTCTCGACGGAGCGAAGCGACGGAGGGAATCCATAACTTGTGGTTCTGTTTAACATTTTGTTTAACAATGTTTACATGTTGGTGGCGTGTATGTAAAAAATATGTGTTTTTAAGCACGAATTTATCACCAAGTGTAACGCTTTTGATTTGAATAATGTATTTTTCGGACAAAGAGGTTTTATATGAACAAGAAACTTTTGTCAGGACTTGCATTGGTGTCGGTTGCTGCGGCCGGTTTTTGGGCTTGCGGCGAAGGTAATATCAATGGCAAGGATTTGAATGACGATATTGTGATGGCTTCCAATGATCAGGACTTGCAGACATTAAAAGACAACGCCCTTGATGAATGTCGTATGACCCCGGACTGCTATGCGAAGTATCAGGGCTATTTGGAAGGAACTGAAGTTCCGACTTCGGTTGACAATCCGGTTCCTGACGTAAATTCCTCGAACTCTAATGGCGGCGGCAATTCGTATACGATGCCGAATGTGTCTTCTTCCATCAAGATTGCCCGTAGTTCTTCGTCGATAAATATTGTGGATGATGAATCCTCTTCTTCTTCTGGTCCGGCTCCGATTACTGACGATACGTTCGGTACTTGCACACCGCTTAAGAATCCCATTAACAAGGGTGAAAAGGTCCAGTGGCAGTTTAAGGCAAACTCGAAGTATCCTGGTTTTGACGCTTTGAAGATTGCCAAGGCGACTTATACTTGGTCCTTTGCTGCTGGTGCCGTGGATGATGGCTCGGGCAAGGGCACCACGAGTGGCAATATTACCTATGCAAACTCCGGCGCAACGACTGCCTCTGTTACGGTGCTGTATGACGGCACTCCGATTACCGTGGCCTGCGATCCGCTGCAGGTGAATGGTGATCCGATTACATGTACTGTAGCTGCCGCTGGTGGTGATATTACCACAGATGCTGGTGTTGCTACTTGGACTGCTACTTGTACCTCTGGCTCTGACATTACCAGCTATGTCTGGGATGGTACAGATGCCGGTCCTACGGGAAATGTCTTTACCCATACTTTTGCGGCTAAGGGCGATACGCATACGCCGACACTTAAGGTGGGCAACTCGGACAATACTGTGGAAACCGTTACTTGTCCCGAAGTAATCGCTACTGATGCTAGCATCCCGGATTATATCTTGGATGCAACCACGAAGTCTGTGACCGTTCCTGCAGGTACTTCTGTAGTCACTGCGTCTTACACAAAAACGGATATCGTTTGGAATGGAGAAATTACTGGTATGAAATGTAATTTCTATTGCCAGTCTTCATCTAATGATGCAATGGATATTACCGTTGACGGAGTCGCTATGGCAGGTCCGAACTATATAACCGGTCAAATTCCTTGTGAATCCTTGGTTGATGGTTACCAGCTAAAAATCGTAAGTAACATGGAAGTTACCTGCGGAAAGCAGTAATTGGCAAATCTAACAGAATATGCTAAAAGCTCCCTCAAAGGGAGCTTTTCTTGTATAAAGGGGTTCCCTTCCAAAAAAAATTATATGTTTACAAAAAAGAGGTGCTTTATGAAAAGTAAAATCATATTGGGAATGTCGTTGGCTTCTGTTGCCTTTTGGGCTTGCTCCAGTGAGGATAAAATTATTGAACCTCTCGGACCGAACTCTGAGCAGGTGAGTAGTTCTTCTGAAGAGACTCCTTTAGATGACGAACCTGTTCTAGAATCGAGCAGTGCAGGAACACTTTATCTGACTTCCTCGAATTCTTCTCACCCTCCAAAGGATGAAGACTCTTCTTCATCGGAAATGCGAGAGGAGGTTTCTTCGTCATCTGTTGAACAGGGAAACTTGTTCTGTATTGAAGATTGTTCCTCATCATCGGAAAAGCAAGATGATGCATCTTCGTCATCATTAGAACAGGGGGAGCAATTCCACATTGTAGATCGCTCTTCTTCATCGGAGGCAGCTCCTAAGGAATTGTCGTCATCTTCTGGTATTGCCCCTATTATTGACGGTACGTTCGGAACTTGCGCTCCTGCCAAGAATCCCATTAACAAGGGTGAAAAGGTCCAGTGGCAGTTTAAGGCAAACTCGAAGTATCCTGGTTTTGACGCTTTGAAGATTGCCAAGGCGACTTATACTTGGTCCTTTGCTGCTGGTGCCGTGGATGATGGCTCGGGCAAGGGCACCACGAGTGGCAATATTACCTATGCAAACTCCGGCGTAACGACAGCCTCTGTTACGGTGCTGTATGATGGCACCCCGATTATCGTGACCTGCGATCCGTTGCAGGTGAATGGTGCTGCAATTACGAGCTGTAAGTGCGAACCAGATGTGGCAAATCCTGATATCGCAAATGGTCCGGTAACTGTCACATGGTCTGTATCGAATTGTTCCTCCGCTGGCGCTACGATTACGGGTTACGAATGGACTGGTGCAACTGGAACGGGTGAATCTGCTTCGGCTACAGTGACAAAGAAGGACGAAAATATTGCTCCTGTTGTCTCCGTATCCAATGAAGATAACACCGTACAGAATTTTACTTGTTCTAGCATAAGAACGGTTGATTCGAATGCTCCGGATTATATTATAACGTCGCCTGTAGAAAGTGTTGAATTGCCGAAGGGTACATCCTCTTTAACTATTTTAGGTGGCGAAAATATTTCCGATTGCACGCTCAGCTGCAATTCTGATGGTAATGGTGAAATGTCCATTGAGTTTGGAACCGGAGATAAATTAACGGGATCGTTCTTTGCCAGTGGATCTGTTTCGCTAGAAATCTGTCAGGGGACAACCGCAATTACTCTGTCGACGGCGGCATCTTGCTCTGCGAGATGGTATTAAACTTTTCTTTTATAGAAAAATGTTGAAAAAATGCAAAGGTCTCCCTGTGGGAGACCTTTTAAGTTAGAATTGGAATTATAGGTTTATTGAGGATGCAAAAAAAAGCAAGTCCTTGGACTTGCTTCTGAATGCTTTTCAATTAAGCTGTAATTTCTACTTTTTGGTAGTCTTTACGGCGTTCCAGACCATGTAGCCGATAAAGAGGGCGCCGAAGGCGAGGAGGGCGATGGCGAGCTCGGAATTGTATTTCTCGATAATGTCCTTCTGGCCGTGGGCGAGGTAGCCGAGGCCCGCAAGGACACAGTTCCAGATGGTGGCGCCCAGGAAAGTGTACAGGGTGAATGGAATCAGCTTCATGTTCGCGATACCCGCCGGGATAGAAATCAGCTGGCGGATCACGGTGATGAGGCGGCCCACGAACGTAGAAATGGCTCCGTGTTCACGGAAGTAATTTTCTGCCTTTTCGAGTTTCTGCGTGTCCAGCAACAGGAAATGTCCCAGACGGCTGTCGGCGAACTTGTAGATAATTGGTCGACCGAGGAACTTGGCGAGGAAGTAGTTGATGTACGCTCCGACGAGGGCGCCTGCGCTTGCGGCGATGACAATCAGCACGATGCTGAGCCCCGAGCCAGGCTGCAGCGCCTTGTAGGCGGCGGGGGGCACCACGAGCTCCGACGGGAATGGGATGAATGAACTTTCGACGGCCATCAGGAGGGCGATGGACCAGTAATTCAGATGCTCGTTATACCAGTCAATAATCTGGGTGTAGATTCCCGTAGATTTGACCGGGGCCGCTTGGGCGACTGTATCGGCTACGGTGGGCTCGGCGAATGCCGCTACTGCGAACAAGCTAATAAGTGCTAAGGCGAAAAATTTTTTATTCATGAGGCCAAATATAGAAAGAAAAAGAAACCCCTGACGCGTTGTCAGGGGGTATCAAAGGTTTGTCGAAAAGTCTTACTTTTTCTTCTTGGACTTTTTGTTCTTTTTCTTGGCGGCTTTCTTATTCGCCTTCTTGGAAGCCTTCTTGTTCTTGGACGGCTTGACTTCTTCCTCTTCTTCGTCCTCTTCGGCGACTTCTTCCTGCTGCACGGACGGTTCCGGTTCGCTGTAGGTTTCGCCCGTCTGGTATTCGATGATGGAGTTCTGGCTGTTCGCCTGGTTAAGGGCGGCCTTGGCCTCTTCCACGTACTTGCCGTCCGGGAAACGCTTCAGGTAAATTTCGTAGTCCTTCATGCGGTTGCCAGCCTTAACCAGTTCAAAGATGCCTGCTTCGGCTTCGTCGCGGAAGGCTCCGTTCGGATTGTCGTTCAGGTAGGTAAGGTAAGCCTTGAAGGTGTTCTGTGCCTGGATGGCGCGGAACTTGTCGTATTCGCCGAGAGAACGCAGCTTGGCTTCGACTTCGGGCCTACGCGGGGAGTCGGGGTAGTACTGCAGGAACATCTCGAGCATTTCCGGATCGTTGGAGGCCATGACCTGGTCGAAACGGGAATCTTCCTGGCGAACCTGGTATTCCTTCAACTGGACCTTGCCGCTGTCGAGAGTGGAGTAGAGCTTTTCCTTGGTGGCGAGGTCTGCCGGGTGGCAGAAGGCGAGGAAACTTTCGAGTACGTCCGCAAACTGGGTGCGGGTGTAGGCTTCGCTCATGTCGGGCAGTTCGCCGTTTTCGTCAAGGTAGAAACGGTAGTCGCGCTCGATGGCCATGCAGTCCCAGTCGCTGAGCGTATCCTTGACTTCGCTGTACTTGCGCAGGACGTCGTCGCGGTCGTGCAGGTTGTAGCGCATGCGGCGGTCACGGCGGCTTTCACGGCCGAAATCAAGCGAGAGTTCGAGGCCGACGCGTACGGGCCACTTGTAGGAAATCTTGTCGAACTTGAGGTCGGAGTACGGGGACGGGCTTGGGCTGTTGTCCTTGTCGCGTGCCTTGATGTCTTCGTAGGGGAGGAATTCCTTGCGGACATTCACGCCAATCTTGAGGTCAACATCCTTGAAAATCTCGGTGATGCGGTATTCAAGCGCGCCGGAAACGAATCCGGTCTGAGCCATTTCGGTGTGCTGGTCGGTATGACCGCTGTAGTCGTCGTAGAAAGAGAAGAAGTGGAATCCGAATCCGCCCAAAACGCGCAGGTCGAGATCCCCGATCAGGTTGAAACTGAAACCGGCGAGCACGGAAGGTGCGTAAGTGAGGAACCAAAGTTCACGGTCGGTCTGTTCGCCCTTTCTGGTCTTTCCGCTCTTGGATTCATCGGGGATGGTGTACTTGGGGTTGTCTTCGATGGTACCGAACTGGAAAGAGTTGACTTCCGCGCCCAGCCAGAAGGTAAACGGGATGTCCGCTTTCCACAGGGGCGTGATCAGGGGCGACCACAAAAGGCCCAACGAAAGGGGGACGGTAAGAACATCTTTGTCAAGCCCGTCATCGAGGAGAGTCTTGCTCTTGTCGGTCTTGAAATTCAAGAAGGCGGGTTCACCCTGCAGGTACAGCTGGGTACGCCAGTTGGATCGTTCAAAATCGGCCGCATACGAGGCAGCCGCCAGTAAAGACAAAATGGCAAATAGTTTACGCATCATACTAAATTTAAATTTTCTAGGGCGCTTCGGGAGAAAGAAATTAAAAAATAAGGGTTTTTTAGGTGTTTTTGGTCTAATATCAGAAGTTCAGGATGAATCCGACGCCCAGTAGGATTGCTCCGGCTCCAATCAGGGAGCCTCCGATGATCATCTTGCGGTCGCCCTTGTCGACCAGATCCCTGTTTTCTTCGATTTTTTTCTGGTAATTTTTTCCTCCCGAGGCGGGGCGTTCCAGCTCGTTCTTGACGTCATCGGCATCGTCGTAGTCCAAGCTGGCGAGGTATGTAAACAGGGCGCCGAGAAGCAATGGGGCGATAGAGGTGCCCATCAGGGTCTTCCCTAGGCGGTGACGCTTGCGGATGCTTTCCCATTCGTCCTGTACGATTTGCTCCTGGAGGTTCGTGATGGGAGTCAGGGTGATGTCGATGTCCGTGATTTCGGTGGGCGAGGCGAATACGGTCACCAGGGTGTCGCGGTAACCGACCTTGCGAATTTGCACGGTAGAAAGGCCTGGCTCGAAGATGGTGAATTTATTCGGAGAGTATCCGATGGGTTCCGACTTCGGCGTAATCGGCGACGACCCTGCGTATATTTCTGCTCCCGACGGAATGGTCGTGATGCGGAGTTCGGGTTTTGCCTTCTTGAGCTTGAGCGAAAGCTTGGTGGTGTCACTCGGTATCGGCCTGATGGCGGACTTGGTGCTCCATAGCTGGCGGTTCACATTCCAGTAGGCGTACAGGACGATTTTCCCGGTGTCGGTCGTGGCGAAGGTACAGGGGCTCTTGCAGATGTCCTCTTTGCCGTGGATGGCGATGTTTGCGCCTTCGGGATCCGTTTCGATATGGATATAGCTCTTGCCGCTTACAGTCGGCTTGGAGGGGGAAACCTTTTCGCCTTGGAGCGCCTTGATGAAATTTTGCAGCTTGTTGTTTGCCATGGCATCGCTCAGGGAGCGGATTGCGGATAAATTCATCTGGACCGAGGTTTTTGCTCCCTTGACGGTGGAATCGTCAAAGACGAAGTGCGACGCCTGCACTGCCAGTGAATCCGGCGTGCGTGCGGCGGTGATGCGTCCGGTGTAGGCGGATGCGGCCTTGTGGGCGGAGAGTGAATCGCGGATGCAGGCGATATCGGGGCAGCTCATGAATGCGTCAGGCCTAGCGACCGTGATGGGCGTTCCCGATTCCTTGATAAGCTTGGTCATCAGGTTGTCCAGCTGTTCGGCTAGCGCAGAGTCGGAGCTGCGGCGTTCCAGCGGAATGTAGATATGCTTGCCTTCGACGGAATCAAGGTAGGTGGGGAGGGGGGCTGCGATGGCGTCTGTCGTGTCTTGGAGAGTTGAGTTTTGTAGAGTTGCGTCGCGGACGGTCGTATCGCGAGTAGTGGTGTCGGCCGGGATGCTGTCGGTGCGGACGGAGTCAACCGTCTGGTTACTGTCTGCGGTGTGGAGGAGGTCGGCTCCCTGCTCGTCGGTAATGCTCTTGAAACGGTTGGCGGGAATGCGTACAATGGTGAATTGCCCCTTGATGGAGCCTCCGAGACTGACCGTGTCGTTCTGAATGCCAAGGAACTGCGCCGTCTGTTTTGCGCCGGTCACCAATTCAACGGTAGCGCGGACGCCCTGGAGTTCGCCTGCGTAGGTCGCGAACGCCCAGAAGAGTACGAAGGGGAGAATAAACTTTTTCATGGCCGACCTAGAATGTTAATATGAATCCGAGGGTGAGGAGCGAGGCGCCGACTGCAAGACCGGTGTACATGACGGACCTGGAGGTTTTAGCTTTGTCGCGGTAATCCTTGAAGTCCTGCTCGGTTTGACGGAAATGCCTTGTTTCGGCAATGGCCGAATTCTGAAGGGTGTTCTTGCAGTCGTTGGCTTTGCTGATTTCGTATTGGCTTACGATTCCCGCGATAGCACTCACGGCAAAGGGGATGACGGACGTGAGCATGAGTCCTTTCCCGAATTTTTTGCGTTGCCTCTTGGACAGTTCGCTTCTCTGTTCGCTGAGGATATCCTCGTCCAGGGCGCTGCGTTGCGAGACGATGAGGTATGACGTGTCCCTGTCGGAAAGCTTGACCCTGATGGTAGTGTCCGTAAATTCGGGGTGGAACAGTGAAACGATAATTTCGCCTTCAAGAACTTGGTCGTCGTTCAGCGGGATAAAGGCGGGCGAGACGAAGTCCGGATCCTGCGTATGGTCCGGGCGCGTGTCTTGAACGTAGATGTCGGCCTTGGATGGAATAGTCGATACGTGCAGCACCTTTTGGGCAAAGGCGATGTTTGCAAAAAGAAGGCAAATGGCGATCAGTCGGAACATTAGAAAATTCCTCCTGAATACGGTCCCGTGATGGTATAGTAACTTGACTTGTTCTCGATAAACCAATGCATTTGCGGGAGTGGATTGCGCGCATTGTCTTCGCCTAGAATTTCAACTTTGCAGCTGAACCTGCATTTGAATCTGAAAAGGAGTGTAGGTGAACGGAAATCGCTTGGAATGGTGTCGCCGTCAACCAAAACGTTCAACCGAGAAGCGTTGATTCCGGAACCGTCGTCATAGACTAGGTACTGGATGGAATCGGCGGGAGAAATCGTATCGAGGAAGGGGGATATCTGGGGGGCGACCTTGTCCGTAAGGAAAATCGTGTCGAGTGTCTGAACCGTGTTTGCGGGGATGTCCACCATAACGCTTTCGGCGGTATATTCCTTGCGCAGCGATTCCTTGACCAGAATCTTGAGCCTAGACTGGGCCTTGATCTTTGTCGTGACGGTGTATGCATGTTCGTCGGAAGTGTGCTTTTCTAGCGTGTCGCCGTCTGCGGAAATCAGGTAGACGTTTGATTCCAGGAAGGCGTTGCTCTTGAACCTGGAGTAGACGACGGGAATCTTGATTGTCGAGGAGTCGTTCAGGATCTTCGTTGAAAAATGGAATATCTCCGAAGTGTCCTGGTACATCCTGCCGTTGGCGCTCTGGGTGAAGAGCTTTAGTCCCCAATACAGGGTGAAGGAACTGTCCCTTGTGATGATGGCGGCAGAGTCGGGATCAATGGGGCCGAGAAGTGAACCGCCAAGTGAAATTTCTGCGTTACAGTCGACGTTGCCGACGGCATGGTCCCAGACGGAATCGGGATCGCTTGAAATGAAAATCTGGCAAATGGATGTTTCCCAGGGGTCGTGTCCCTGAACGGACCAACGTAAAGGAATCTGCTGGCTAGAAGTCGGTTCTGCCTGGTTGTAGCCGTTGTACGGGAAAAGAAGCGTGATTCCGTTGGGCGTGTTGACGTGGACTCTGAAATCGTTATGGAGGGTGTCGCCGTAAAGATCGACGGTCTCGAGAGAGCCTGTGTAATCTCCGGAATTGCTGAAGGTGTAGCGAAAACTGGACAGGTTGAAGTTATCGTTTTCGATGTTCCACGAACACCCCCCGTGATACTGCTGTAGGGTCTCGTCGGTGAAAATGGCTTTGCCGAGGCCGTAGGCCGCATAGAACCGGACGGTTTGTCCTTGCTCCAGGTACAGGTCGCCGAGAGCGTCATTATTGTTGACGATGTCGCCGGTATAACCGTCGGCGACGGCGTAGACGAATTGCTGCAGGTTGTTCGATTCGCTTGCCAGGTGGTCGTCGCCGCAGGCCGAGAGGAACAGGACCGCATAAAGCAGAATGGAAAGAATTAGTCTATTCACCGAATACCTCCGGCAAGGTCGTGTTCGGCTTCAGATAAAAGTTTTTACTGATTCTGTTGCCGCTAAAGTCGATGGCGGTAATGGTGATGATCCTGTAGGTCCAGCTTCGAATGTCCTTGTCGAATGGAATTTTCAGGAGGTTGTCCGATAATGAAATGTTCTGCACATAACGGTTCTCGAAGAACACGCTAATCATGGATTCCGAAATGCCGCTGCCTGCATCGTAGACCGCAAAACGGAGCGTGTCCGCGATGGCAATCGTGTCGCTCCCTAGCGGGCTTGTGATGGCGGGCGGTTTGTTGTCGTACAGGCGGATGGTGTCAAGTTCCAGAACCTGTTCCCCATGGAGTGAGAAACGTGAAAGGATTGGCGAAAAATCGGGATGTCCCGGAATGGATACCCGGAGCGAATAGGAACCTTCGGCAAGGGGTGTCAGGCTGAAATCGGTACTGTCACTCTTGATTTCCTTGAGGGGGACCATGTTGCTGTCTTGCAGGAGAAGCTGGTAGGTGAAGGAGTCCCTGTCGGAGTTGGTCATGAGATGACCCATCACGGCGTTTTCGCGGGATGCGCCCTTGACATAGAAGTATCCTTCGATGGTCCGTTCCGATTTTTGGAGGAACTGGTTTTCGGCGGAGACGCTCCAGTAGTACTTGTGGAGTGGCGTGAATCCGTTGCGGTAGATGAAGTTCGCCTGATTGAGGAGCGTGTCGACCATGATTTCGCCTGTAGATTTCCAGATGACGAAATGGTAGCTGATTTTGCTGATGGAATCGGATATAGTGCTGTTCCAGGCGAAGCTTAAGTTTGAATCGGGCTCGATGCTCTGGGTGCCACTGGCGGGAATGAAAAGGCTGTCATCTAGTGCAGGGGGATTTGCGACGGTTACGGAGAGTGTATCGCTCAGGGTGTCGCCGAAGGAATCGACAAAAACGAATACGACTTCGTGGACGCCGAGTTCAAGGATGGTGTTCCTGAAACTGAACTCGTTTGCAAACGGGTTTCCGTCAAGTAGCCAGAAGTACCGCTTGTGTCCGATGGATTTGGACGGGTAAACTTCTGTAAGGAAAATGAGGGAATCGCCCGGTCGGATGGTGTCGGACCTGACTTTGGCGACAGAGGAATCGAACGATGTCGTGAGGAGGGCCTTGACCGAAATGGGTTCGCCCGGTTCGGAGCTGTCAAATACGTAACGGTCTGAATCGCTGCAAGCCCCGAAGGCAAGGACGATGAGGCCTAGAAGGAACAACAAGAGGGAATGGCGTTTGCTGAAAGTCATTTGCCCTCCAGCGTGTCAAGGACAAAGAAGGTGCGGGCCGGAATGGAATCCCTGTCGCCACGTGAATCTTCGACGATGACCCTGAAAATGTGTTCGCCTTGGCCTAAGCCGGATTGCCGGATGTTGTCGAGTTCACCGAGGGTGTAGGATTTCCCGTCGATTTCGATGGTGCTGTAAATTCTGTCGTCATCATCACGGTCCCAGGTGTACCAGGTGAACAGGAACGGGGTGTGGTCGTTACCGTAGAGGGTGTCGCCATTGGCAGGAACAGTGATGTCGCTGATTTCGGGCGGAGCGTTTACGATGACCGAGATCTGTTTTTCGAGCCAGTTTCCTTCGTTGTCGATGATTTTGACATGGTCGGGAATGAAGTTCTGCACCGTGAACGGGGACGCCGTCATGACGGTTGATACGGGGTAGCTGCGACCGCTGTCCAGGAGGTCTTCGCCGTTATACCAGTAATACCGTACGTTGTCCTGGTAGGCATCCGGAGTGACATGGACGACCAGGGTGGCGGAGTCGTTGGAATTGATCTTGAGCGGGTCAAAGGTGTTCTCGCCGGACTGGTGGACGTAAACTTCGAAATCTTGGATTTTGGAGGAACTGTCGGGTAAATCGGGAATGTCGCTGCACGCCCCTAGACATACGCCCAGAAGGGCGAAACCTGTCAGGCTTCCGTAAAAGCAAAAAACACGCTGAATGGATTTACCGAATAAACTCACGGAATTAAAGATAACTATATTCGTTCACATGAGTACCGAAAATTTTGAATATAAAGCCGCGATGGAGCGTCTGGAAAACATCCTGGAACGCATAGACAATTCCGAGATGGAAATCGACGAATTGGCCGGGGCCGTGCAGGAAGCTACGGAACTTTTGCGGAAATGCAGGCAAATCCTGCTTTCGACGGAAAAGAACGTGCAGGAAGCGCTTTCGAACCTGGACGGCGAAACGGAAACGGGTGCCTGATAATGGTTGATAAGGCGTCGGAAATGCCCCTGAACGCAGAAGTCCCTGCCATGGAGGTTTCAGGGCTTACTGTGAAGTTTCCGGTGCGCGGAGGCGTGCTTGGTAAGGTGCAGCGCTATTTTACCGCCGTGGACGACGTGTCGTTTACGCTCCCGCAAGGGAAAATCCTGTCGGTGGTGGGGGAATCCGGCTGCGGCAAGTCGACTCTCGTGAAGTCCCTGGTCGGGCTTGTGCCGATGGCATCGGGTACTTTTAAACTGTTTGGCGAAATCGTCTGTCGGGGGAAGGTGGCTGGACCGGCTGCTCCGCAAAAATTGGAAGGTTCAGCTATGCGTAAGTTGGATGGTTTGGCTTCGCAAAAGTTGGGTGGTTTGGCTTCGCAAAAACCGTGCCGGGTGTCCGACCTGGTGCAGATGATTTTTCAGGATCCGTTCAGCAGCTTGAACCCGCGGCAGACTGTAGCGGAAATACTCACGGCGCCGCTGGTGGCGCGCGGGGTGAAGTTTGATGCAGCGGAAACGCGCGCCAAGGAACTTTTGGAGCGCGTGTCATTGCCGGCAGCATCTCTCCAAAAGTTCCCCCACGAATTCTCGGGGGGCCAGCGGCAGCGCCTCTGCATAGCCCGCAGCTTAATGGTGCGTCCGAGAATCCTCTTGTGCGACGAAGTGACGAGTGCGCTAGATGTCTCGGTGCAGGCGCAAATTTTACATTTGCTTGATGACCTACGGAACGAATTTGGACTTTCTATTTTATTTATCAGCCACGACATGCAGGTGGTTCGCGCCTTGAGCGACGAGGTCCTGGTGATGTACTTTGGGCATGTGGTTGAACGCGGCCATGCCGACGAGGTCTTGACGAATCCGCAGCATGAATACACTCAAAAATTGTTGGCAAGTGTCCCAACAATAAGGAGAAAGATATGTCAATAGCAGAAGAAGCGAAAAAGTTTCATGCCGACAAGCGTGGCAACTGCGCCATGGCGGTGGCTTACGGCTATGCCCGTGGTACGGGCAAGACAGAATTGGAATCGACGGATGCTGCACAGACTTTCCGCGGCTTCGGTGGCGGCAAGGCTCCCGAAGGTTATTGCGGTGCGCTCTACACGGCAAAACTGATGCAGCCGGACCATGCCGATGCTATCGAGGACTTCTTCAAGCGCGGTGCGAAGAACTGCACCAAGTGCAAGGAAATCCGCCCGGACGGCGTCATTCCCTGCAACCGCTGCGTGGAACTCGCCGGCGAAGCTTTGGATTTTCTAGATAAATAATCTAGGCCTGAAAAAAAATCTATTTTTGCTCTTGAAAAAGAGAGGTTTTTATGTCCGCTAATCCCATAATCGTCGTCGACTATAACGCCGGTAATTTGACTTCGGTGATGAATGCGCTTGCGCATATCGGTGCAGACGCCAAGTCCAGCCGCGATCCCGACGTGATTGCAAAGGCGACCCGCCTTATTTTCCCGGGCGTGGGTGCGGCGGCATCGGCCATGGAAACCTTGACCCGTACGGGAATCGGCGAAGCTATCAAGACGGTAGAGAAAAGTGGCAATCCCGTGCTCGGAATATGTATCGGTTGCCAGATTATTCTCGAGGAAAGCGAAGAGGATGGCGGCGTCAAGACGCTTGGACTCATTCCGGGCAAGGCGGTGCGTTTCAAGGACGAACCGGGCCTCAAGATTCCGCACATGGGATGGAACCAGGTGAACTTCACTCGCGAACATCCGATTATGAAGGGCATCAAGAGCGGTAGCGATTTCTACTACGTACACTCGTACCATCCGGTGGTTCCCGCTGAATATGCCTTTGCCGAAACGACCTATGGTACGCAGACGTTTCAGGGAATCGTAGGCAAGGACAACCTGATAGCCACTCAGTTCCACCAGGAAAAGAGCGGCGACGTGGGCCTTGCCATGCTCAAGAATTTCTGCGACTGGAAAGTCTAGCGCGAATGGTCGTTTGTGAGCAAGAAACGGCCCGTATCAACGGGCCGTGCTTGCGAAAGTGAGCGCATCGAGGATGAATACGCTTGTTTGGGTGTGAACGGTCGTTTGTGAGCAAAAAGCGACCCGTATTAATGGGTCGTGTTTGCGAGAGTGAGCGCTTCGGGGACGAATCCACTTATTTGGGCGCGAACGGTCGTTAAATCTTATGGTAGTTCGCCGCCAATCAGTTCCATCTGTTTCTTATAGATGTCCTTGCAGGCGTTTTCGCCGAGGTCAAGCAGCGTGTTCAACATGTTGCGGTCGAAGCTTGCGTGTTCACCGGTGCCCTGCACCTCGATGAAATTCTTTGCGTCCTGCATCACCACGTTCATATCCACGTCGGCTGCGGAATCTTCTACGTAGCACAGGTCGCAGAGGGGCTTGCCGCTTACGACGCCGACGGAAATCGCGGTAATGCCGTGCTGCAAAATCTGTTGCGTAATGCCGAGGCGCGCCTTGATTTTCTTGAGTGCGATTGCAAGGGCGACGAAGCCGCCGATAATGCTTGCGGTGCGTGTCCCGCCGTCGGCTTCGATCACGTCGCAGTCGACCACGATGGCATTTTCACCGAGGGCTGCCAGGTCGGCTGCGCCGCGCAGCGAGCGGCCTACCAGTCGCTGGATTTCTTGAGTGCGGCCGCTCGCGCCCTTGCGCTCGCGTTCCACACGTTTGCCTGTGCTCTGCGGCAAGAGGCTGTATTCAGCGGTAATCCAGCCGGTGCCCTTTCCGGCAAGCCAGTCGGGAACCTTCGGCAAAAGGGTTGCATTACAGATGACGCGGGTGCGTCCCATTTCGATCAGGACGGAACCATCGGCGCTAGAGATAAAGCCCGTGGTCATCTTCAGGTTGCGGTATTCGTTAAACTTTCGGTCGGTACGTTCGTATGTCATAAAAACCTCTTAGTATTTAAGTGTCTCGACGACGCCTTTCTTGAACGTTCCCAGAATGTACATCTGGCTCGTGTAGTTCTTGAGTTCGGCGAGGGCGGCCTGGGCGCGTTCCTCGTTCACGTTAGCCTCGAAGGAGACATGGAAAATGTATTCCCACGGCTTGTCGGGGTGTGGCCTGCTTTCGCAGCGGGTCAGGTTGATGCCGCGCTTTGCAAAGCAACCGAGGGCGTTGTAAAGAGCGCCTACTGCGTGGTCGTCGGCAAGTTCGAAAAGCATGGTCGTCTTGGCTCCTTCGATTCCGTCGAAGGTCGCTGGCGATTTCTGGATTCCGTAAAAACGTGTGAAGTTCGTTCCCTTCAGGTTTTCAAGTCCCGCCTTCAGGATGTCCAAGTTGTAAATCTTGGCGGCGTAGGCGCTCGCGATAGCCCCTTCATCCAATGCCTTGCGCTCGGCGAGTTCCTCGGCGGAACCTGCTGTATCGAATGCAGGAACGGCCTTGATCTGCGGGTTTTCCGCAAAGAACCTGGAGCACTGGGCCAATGCCTGCGGGTGGCTGTAGACGCGTTTGAGGTCGGCGAGCTTTACGCCCGGCATCACGCACAGGGTATGCTCGATTCGCAACATGACTTCGCCCACGATGCGGTGGCGCCACTTGTAAAGCAGGTCGTAGTTTGCCTCGATGGACCCCGCCGTTGAATTTTCGATGGGAATGGCTCCGCCGTCGGCTTCGCCCGTTTCTACCGCCTGGTAGATTTCCTCGAACGTGTCCATCGGGAGAGTCTCGATGTCTTCGCCGAACAGATAATGTGCGGCACAGTCGCTGTAGGCACCCTTGCGGCCCTGAAATGCAATCTTTTTCATAATTGGAAATATAACTATTTAAACCGTCTTGCGCCTTGGTACTTGGGACTCCAGTACTTGTCGTGCATCGGTGAAATCATCACGCCCTTGCTTGTGCTCGCGTGAATGAACCGGTCTCCTGACAGATACATTCCCACGTGGTCGATTTTCCAGAGACTTCCGAAAAAGACCAGGTCGCCTTCCTTGAGGCTTCCGCGGCTTACGGATTTTCCGCGGCTATCCTTGTACATCTTGGAGGCGCTGTGGTCAAGAGAAATGCCGTAGTAACCCTTGTAGACCTGCATCACGTAACCGGAACAGTCCGTTTTGGTCTTGGTGGCCATGGCATAGCCGTATTTTGCCCCAAGCCATTGACGGGCGTAGCTTTCGAAACTCCCGCGGGGAGTAGACTTGGCTGCCGCCTTGGCGGTTTCCTTCTTGTTGATGGCAGCGCGTGCCTTTTCGGCGGAGTTCTGGGGCTTTTTAGTGGAATCCGGGGCGGCGACATTTGCGTTTTGCGCTGCGGGCTGTGGTGCGGTTTCGGGAGGTGGGCTTGCAGCTTGCTTTGTCGAAACCTCACTAGCGGGGACTGGCTTATAGTCTCCGATATTTCGGTCGTAGCCCGTGCGTACCGGGAACGAACAGCAGACAAGGCCCATGCAAAGTGGGACCAGTACCAACCCGGTAAATTTGGACAGCGAACGCATCAAGGAAAATGTAATTAAAAGAGAAAGGCTGAAAATGCGAATTTCTACACTTTTTTATCTAAACGTAAAAATAAATTGTCTTTTTTGTTTTTTTGAGGTTATATTTCCAAAAGTAACCCATCATACCAAGGAGAAAAATATGAAATTCAAACACCTGCTCGCGTTTGCCAGCTGTTGCGCCGCTTTTGGCCTGATCGCCTGCGGCGATGATTCCAGCTCTAATTCTACAGGGGGTTCAGGGGAAGTTTATAAAGAAGCTAAAGCTTCGATAATCACCCTGGATGAACAGAACAAGACGATTGTCGCTTATGAATCGAGAAAAAAAGACTACTGTGTTGTCGATGAATTGACCGAAACGGCGTCGTGGAAAACGGTCGATAGGGGTAACGACACCTCGACCGTAGAGTATGAATTTATCTCGTTGGCAGAAAATGAACTTTCGTTTGTCAGGGACAGCTTAAAGCTTTCGGTGAACGGAAATACGGCTATGGTAATAAAAGATGTGTCTATTTATACAGATTATTCTGGAGAGTCGTATAGACATGTTTCGACGTTCGGGTACTTTGTAGGCGGAAGCTCCGCTACAATCAAGGGAACCTGGGTGTCCATTCCTTGCGAAGAAAACGACGGCGAGTTGGAATGCTTTGGAATTGGCGATGGTTGGGAACAGACAACCCTGAAAATATCGGACAACTCGATTTCCTTAACGGAAAGGTATATCCCCGGAGAGTACGATGATGAAGAAGATTATGATTACGATGATTATGACTACTATACGGACGACGTGGCTCAATCGGGACTGATGTATTCCATATTGAAAGTCTTGAGCGGAATGCGAGACTATATCAATTCCAATTATTCCATGATGGAAAATTATTCCGAAGACATCGAGGAATTGCAGTCCGAACTTGGCATCGTCGTAAGTTCAAAGTCGAAAAATGCAGAAACTTTTGTCCTGAATGGCAAAACATATAGTCTAAAAGTAAGCAAGCTGGTGGCTGATTTTGATAGAAGCGACGACCTCAATTTGGACATGACGATTTCTGCCGATGGAAAGAGCTGCAACTTCTACGATGAACTTGTTGAAAGTATCAGTAGTTCTACCTGTAAGGCCGATTTGAAGGGATACTACGTTGGGACAGGGTCTATCTATGACAATGACGAAAATGTCATTGGCAAGAGAGTGGAATATTATTCCAAGGACAATACCTTAGAATTTACGGCGTGCCTCCAGGATCTCGCTGGGGTGAAACCGGAGTATCTTGACGACGATGAAGATAGTTGGATGAACGACGACGAAGAATGGCCGGCATACGATGATGAATATCCGATCGTGAATCCGCTGCTGAAGAAATCCTCTAGCAATAAGTCGTCTGCGGCTCAGTTCTGGAGAAATTACAAACGCAACATGACGAAATTGCGTACGATTCTTCAGTAATTCTAGATAAGGAAACTTAGATTTGCTCCGGGGTAAACACCGGAGCTTTTTCTTATGGGGCTTTGCTCTGGAAAAGCGCGTTATATTCGATGGAACCGGAAAGTTCCCGCAGCAGGTGTACCAGCTGGCGCTCTTTCATGGATTCGACAAGTGTCTTTTCTTCGGAAAGGAGGCTTGCCCCGAAACCGAGCCTGTGGCCTTCTAGGTTGAACCCCATTGTTTCCAGGACGGTAGGTGCGGAATCGAAGGATGTATATTTGCGTCTTGTTTGCGCGGAGGATTTTTTCGGATTGATGTAGATGTTTACAAACCTGCGGTCTGATTGCTTTGATACCGGAAACGGGGACTTGGTCATGAACAGATGGTCCCCTGCAATGACGATTTCGGTGTTGCTGCCGAAAGGTTTTTCCTGAATCCACTTGACGAATTCCCCGATCCTTTTGGAGGTGCAGCTTAGGACTGCGGCGTAATAAGCCCCGTCCGAAGAATTGGCTGGCTTTATGTTGCAACGTCTGTCAAGAAATCCTCTGGGAAAGTGGGTGTCAATGGTCGTGACGGTCATCGAGAAAGGGGCGTGACCGAGGGTGTCCAAAATACTTTTGGCATAGTCGAAAACATCAGCATCGGCAACGCCTGGCCCGCGACGGCGATAGGTTTCGCCCCTGGCCTCGAGTGCTTTTTCGATGTCGTCCTTGTCGTAGAGTTCGTCTATGCCGTGAGCAAGGAAAAAGGGACCCGTGGCACCGAATCTCGCCGGAGTGCCCTGAACATAGAAGTTGCGATAGCCAAATTGGTGCAGAATGTCGTATATTCCGGGAAGGCTGTCAAAGAAGGTTTCCCCAGTCTTGCCGAAATTGTTCATGACGGACGATCCGCAAAGGAGTGGCATGCCTGTCGTCTTCGATACCATGGAAGAAATTGTCGTTGCAGCCCCGATGATATTCTTTCCGCCTCCGTACGGAAATTTGTCAGAAAAAACAAGACCTTCTTTGTACAGTTGGCTGATTTCCGGGGTAAATTTGAGGAATGTGTTCTCGAAAGATTCTACATAGATAAAGACGAGGTTTCGCGTCGTATCGTCGGCTGACACCATTTCGGGGGAGTAAAGGACAAATTTGTCCTGGTAAAATTTGGAATGGGCTGGTTCTGCGGGCGAGTTGAAATAATAGTCAATGTACTGTTGCCTGGCTTTGGGGGATATGGCGTTCCAGAAAGGGAAGGAACCTGCGATAAATATGACGATGAATGCAATCGCGAAAAAGACCTTGCGGAATTTCAGGTTTTGGTACAGGTCGCAGATTGGCCATAGCAGGGAGAGCGACAAAACAAGCGCGTAGAATCCGACTCTACTAAAAAAATCCTGGATGAAAACCGATACGAAACCATCGACCGGCATCTGCAAGGTCATGATGGTCAGGTCAGGGTTTTGGACGGGGAATGTCTTTTTTGCCCAGACAAACGCGGTGGGGAGGGCCAGAAGAAGGAACAGGTAAAGCCAGAGAAGAACGACCTGGAACGAAAATTTTTGAGAGAATCGTTCGTACTTCTTTTTGTGGAGGTAGAATCGCAGTGCCGTGTAGAGTATGGTCGCGACGATAAAGTCAATTACGGAGCAGTCGAAACGGAAATGCTTGACAAATCCGATTGCGAACGCAAACATGACGATGTAGAGAAGGTCAAAAAAGTAGATGAGCAATTTTTTTAAGAGACGGACCATGTGGTGCAATTTAGCATTTGAAACGTTTTACAGGTGAACCAGCCCCTGCGTGTTGTTATATTTAACGCATGAACGTTATCAAGAAAACCTTTGTCGCAATAGCCTTGTGTGGGGCTACCTTGGTGGGCTTTGCCGCCGATGTCAAACCCTATGTGGAAGCGGACGCGCTCCCGGACGCGCTGAACTATTACCCTGCACCCCCCGATACCATGTCGCCGCAGTTCATATACGATATCTCGCAGTATATGTGGGGCAAAACGATGCGCCAGGATTCTGCCCGTGCGGCCCTGGCGGTGGCACAGGCGGTAGAAACGGTCGAAGAGATGGCCGCAATGTTCAGCGAGCCCTTCGGCATGGAAATTTCGGCAAAGAAGACTCCTGCCATCATGAATGTTCTCGAACGCGGAATCCGGACGCTTAAACAGGTGGGTAGCAAGGCCAAAAGACATTACATGAGACGCCGCCCTTACGACCGCTTCAAAGAACCGACGCTTGTCCCTGCCGAAGAAGAAAGGCTAAGAACAAATGGATCCTATCCGTCAGGACATACCATTCGTGCGTGGGCGATGGCGTTGCTGCTTTGTGAAGTGAACCCGTCTGCCCAGGATGCCCTGCTGAAGTATGCCTACGAATGGGGCCAGAGCCGCGTGATTGCCGGGTTCCACTGGCAAAGCGACGTGGACGCCTCCAAGGTGCTAGTCTCGGGCGCCTACCCGAGCTTGCATACAAACGAAACCTTTATGGCCGATATGCGCAAGGCCCAAGCGGAATTCAAGAAGCTGAAAGCTGCCGAAAGCAAAGGCTCTGCACCGAAACCCGCCGCAGGGAAACCCGCTGCACCGAAGGCCGGGAAGAAGTAAGCTGCTGCGAGATTGATAAGAATTTACTGAATGAAAAAACGCAGGCCCGAACGAGTCTGCGCCTTGAATCTTATGGATTCTATCGTTTCGCCTTCGGCTCAACTCCAGAATGACAACCTTCTGTCACCCTGGAGCCCCAAACCTTCTGTCACCCTGGAGCCCCAAAGGGGCGATAGGGTCCAGGACCGCGATGATTATCTCACAACCTTGCGATCGTCTTCGGTCAACTTAAGGAAGTCAGCAACCGTCATAGAGCCCTTGTCGCCGTCCTTACGCTTACGCACAGAGACAACTCCATCGGCAACTTCCTTCTCACCAACGATGAGGAGGTAAGGCACCTTCTGCAATTCGCACTGGCGGATCTTGTAGCCGAGCTTCTCGTTGGATTCGTCAACTTCCACGCGGACGCCGGCATTCACGAGTTCGCGTTCCACGGACTTGGCGTAGTCAACGAACTTCTCGGAAATCGGGAGCACGCGGGCCTGAACCGGAGCGAGCCACAGCGGGAAATCGCCCATGAATTCTTCAATCAAAATACCGAGGAAGCGTTCGATGGAACCCACGGCGGCGCGGTGCAACATCACCGGAATGTGCTTCTGGTTGTCCTTGCCGACATACTCGGCACCCAGACGCTGCGGCAAGTTGAAGTCCACCTGGATGGTACCGCACTGCCAGTCACGACCGAGGCTGTCCTTCAGCGTGAATTCGAGCTTCGGGCCATAGAAGGCACCTTCGCCCGGGTTCAAGATGTAGTCGAGGCCAGCGAGCTTTGTTGCTTCGGCGAGGGCGGCTTCAGCCTTGTCCCAGATTTCGTCGGAACCCACGCGCTTTTCGGGGCGGGTGGAGAATTTCACCACGATATCGTCAAAACCGAAGTCGTGGTAGATTTCCTTGACGAGGGCGCAGAAGTCGGCCACTTCGCTTGCAATCTGGTCTTCGGTACAGAAGATGTGGGCGTCGTCCTGCACAAAGCCGCGCACGCGCATCAGGCCGTGCATCGTACCGGCAGGTTCGTAACGGTGGCACTTACCGAATTCGG
>JAEEGH010005334.1_pt1 | contig 32384 bp, 6 predicted proteins | sample 9134181 | NCBI WGS metagenome assembly JAEEGH01 (sample SAMN16246544, study PRJNA631951) | gut metagenome | biome: gut microbiome; feature: rumen; material: DP-attached | host: Bos | place: Iran: Karaj | collected 2018-10
CGAAGTCCCGAGAGCCCTCGCCGACGCCTTCCGCAGCGGCAACCTCGGCGTGATGGACTACTACAAGCTCGAGAACATCAAGGCCGACACCTCCATGCGCGACGGTATCAGCAAGATGGGACAGGGCAACCAAACTCCTTCGAAAAAATAAGTAAGGATGAACGCAAAATCCATCCTTGTTTGCATCATTTTGAGCATAACCGCTTGGGGTTATGCTCAAAATGTTTCTGCACCGAAGCATCGCTACAGCTACCGGACGGTCTGCCTCGACTCCACGTACGACTCGAAGACCGACCCCAAGCTGGCCAAATACGTGGCCAAGAAGCGGGCGCAGCTGGAGAAAAGGATGCAGGTGGTGGTCGCGCAATCCGACGCCGAGCTGGAGTCCTACGCGCCCGAAAGCCCGCTCTCCAACTTCCTGACAGACATTTTGTTAAACGAGTCTTCCAAGTACGCCAAAGACACGACATTCGCCAACCTCGACCTCTCGATGCTCAACTTCGGGGGCATCCGCGCCTCCATGCCCAAAGGCGACGTGACCGTCGGCGACCTCTACCGGATCACCCCGTTCGACAATTATCTCACCTTCATTGTATTGAAAGGCAGCGAGCTAGAGAAAGCCTTGGATCGCTTTACCGACAAGTACAACGCCCCGTATTCCGGTGCAGTCATCATTTACGGGGGCGGTCAGAAAGAATGGGAGCCGTTGGCTATTTTTGTTCAAGGTTTGCCCATCGACGAAAACCGTCTCTACAAACTTGTCACGCTGAACTTCATTGCCGACGGCGGTGACCATCTGTTGGAAGGCATTCAGTTCGAGCGAATTGAATACACCACGGTGACTTTCCGCGATTTCCTCGTTGCCGAATTGAAGGCGATGACGGCGCGAGGCGAAAAAGTGGAAGGAAAGGAAGACAGAAGGGCCTGGTTCGGGCAACTTGAGGAAGAGATTAAGACTGACGAATGAATTGCAATGCAAGGAACATCTTCCGAATAAAAAGACTATTTTTGCCGCCGATTCAGCTATTCGCTGTTAGCTATTGGCTTTTAGCCTTTAGCCAACGGCCAATAGCCAAAAGCTAACAGCCAAAAGCCAAAATTATGATAACCTTTTGTATCGCATTAGTATTGCTCATCCTCGGATACCTTTTCTACGGCCGTTTCGTGGACCGGGTGTTCGGTGTTGACGAGAAGCGGCCGACGCCGGCGCAGACGATGGCCGACGGGGTCGATTACGTTCCGATGAAGCCGTGGAAGCTTTTCCTCATCCAGTTCCTGAACATCGCGGGGGTGGGTCCGATCTGCGGCGCCATCATGGGGGCACAGTTCGGCACGGCCGCCTACCTGTGGATTGTCTTCGGGTGCATCTTCGGCGGCGCGGTCCACGACTACCTGTCGGGCATGATTTCCCTGCGCGACAACGGCTGCAGTCTGCCCGAGACGCACGGCAAATACCTCGGCAACGGCGTGAAACAGTTCATGCGCGGTTTCATGGTGCTGCTGATGGTGCTCGTCGGGGTGGTCTTCGTGAACACGCCCGCGCAGCTGCTGCAGTCGCAGTTCACCCCCAACACGAGCGTTTACGTCTGGGTGGTCATCATCCTGGCTTACTACCTGATAGCCACCTTGTTGCCCATCGACAAGGTCATCGGCAGGATCTATCCTATATTCGGTTTCCTGCTGATGGGCATGGCCGTGGCCATCGTGGTGGCGTTTGCCATCTACCAGCCCGAAATCCCCGAAATCTGGAGCGGTCTGCAGAACCGTCATCCGCAGGCGGCCGCCAACCCCATATTCCCGATGATGTTCATCAGCATCGCGTGCGGCGCGGTGTCGGGATTCCACGCCACGCAATCGACCTTGGTGGCGCGGTGCATGACCAATGAGAAACAGGGACGCCACATCTTCTACGGCGCGATGATCGTGGAGGGCATCGTGGCCCTGATCTGGGCGGCTGCGGCGGCCTACTTCTACCATTCCGACGCGGCGTTGCAGGCCAAGAGCGGTCCCGCCATGGTGGGCCATATCGCCAACACGTGGTTCCCGGCCGTCATCGCCGTCATCACCATCCTCGGCGTCATCAGCGCGGCGGTCACCTCCGGCGACACCGCCCTGCGCTCCGCCCGCCTCATCGTGGCCGACTTCATGCATCTGGAACAGAAGAGCATCTCGAAACGCCTCTGGATCGCCATCCCGCTGTTCGCGGTCACCGGCGGACTGTTAGTGTTCAGCCTCGCCGCGCCCTCCGGCTTCCAGGTCATCTGGCAGTATTTCTCGTGGGCCAACCAGCTGCTGGCCGCCTTCACGCTGTGGGCCGTCACCGTCTATCTGCGCCGCAACAAGACGCTGCCCTACTACTGGATGGCGCTCATCCCGGCGCTCTTCATGACGATGGTCACGGTGAGTTTCGTGTTCGTCTCGCCCACGTTCCTCGGCGCATTCCTCCCGCGCACGTTGGGCTACTGCCTCGCCGCGGTCGTCACGGCGGGATGTTTGGCCTGGTTCTTCCACAAGGAGCCGAAAGCCAAGACCCTCGGCTAAGCCGCCGACAAAAGGGCACAAAAAAAAGCGTCAGAGCCGGATGCCGCGAAAGCGGAGCCGTCCCTGACGCTTTTGCATTCCGGAGGATTAGTATTCCATCATCGGTTCCATCTCCTTGGCCTGGTCGATCATCTTCTGAAGCTCGGTGGCGGTGGGGACGCGACCCACGAGATGTTTCTGCTCGTTGATTTCGGTCATCTTGGCGAACAGGTTCTCGGCCACGCGATGGCGGAACTCCTTGACGGTGTCCACGCCGGCGGCTTCCAAGAGTTCGGAGAATTGCGGTCCGACGCCGTTGATGCGCATCAGGTCGGCATGGTTAGCCCACGTGAGGATCAGTTTCGGGGAGATGCCCGTCTTCTCGGCCAGTTCGGCACGGCCGGCAGGCTTCTTCGCGACCTCCAGCAGTTCCTCAACCGTGTTGATGTTGGCTTCCGTTAACTTTCCGGCATAGACTTCGCCGATGCCTTCCACGTCAATAATCTTGTAACTCATAATCTTGAAATTTTAAGGGTTTGAAACGGCAAAGATAACATTTTTCACAACGTCACGCAAAAAAATGTATTTTCGCGGCGATTTTTTTTTAGTGATTAGTGATTAGTGAGCAGTGAGCAGTGAGCAGTGAGCAGTGAGCAGGAAATGGTAATATTTTTTAAAACATATTCCTTAAGCAGCCCCGAAGGGGCAAGACGCGCGAAGCGCTAATAACCCCACACAAGGCGAAGCCGCAGTGTGGGGCCCTAAACTCTAAACCTCTAAACCTCTAAACCTCTAAACCTCTAACCTTTTAACCCTCTAACCTTTTAACCTTTAACCTTTTCAAACCGATATGCGAGCAATCATCAACCCCTGGGTGGGGAACACAAACGGATACAACTGCTTCGGGTGCTGCCCTGACAACCCGAGGGGCGTACACATGCGCTTTTACTGGGACGGGGAGCAGGTCGTCTCCGTCTGGAGGGCGAACCCGAATTTCGTGAGCTGGATCGACACGCTGCACGGCGGCATCCAGGCCACTTTGTTGGACGAGATCTGCGGGTGGGTGGTTTTCTACCAGCTGCAGACCTCCGGCGTGACGGCCAAGATGGAGATGCGCTACCGCAAGCCGGTGAGCACGAAGTGGCCGTACATTCGGCTGAACGCCCGGCTGGTGGAGCAGCGGCACTCCGTCGCGGTGGTGCACGGCGAGATCCTCAACCCCGACGGCGAATGCTGCGCCGAGTGCACCTGCACGTACTTCGTCTATGCGGGCGACAAGGCCATCGAGATGGGTTACATGCCCGCCACCCTCGACGACGCCGAGGTCACCCTGGAGGACGTGGAGGTCTCCCTTTCCGACGCGGTGGCGCTGTTGGGGAGATAGTCCCCCTCCCCTGCCCTCCCACTGAAGGAAAACGGGCGGCTCAAGCCATCCCGCGTTTTAACACTTATTAATATATGTGAGATATTGGTATTCAATGTCTTACATACACTATTTTGTCGCCTTTTTCTTGCGTGTTAACATTTTTTAACAAAATTATTTTTCTGATTATTAAGTACTTAATTATATAAAGTGTTTATTTTTGAATATCGAATCATGAATTTTGTATTTTTGCCGCCGAGTTTTTTTCAATTATGAATTATGAATTATGAATTATGATTAGTGATTAGTGATTTGTGATTAGTGATTTGTGATTTGTGAATTCAGAATTCAAAATTAAGAATTCAAAATTAAGAATTGTGATTTATACCGAAAACCAATTAACCGAATAACCGAATAATAAAAAATATGAAGAAAATTTTATTGCTATTGACAGTTTTGGCCATGTTTGGCTCGAGTGTCCGGGCGCAATCCGACGCTGGACAGCAACTTCAAAACAACGGCTTTGAACAATGGACAACGGAAACATCATGGAAGAGTTGGGGAGTTACGCACACCGCTAACGCACCTACACACTGGCATTCCATCTGCACTGCCACAGGCAGTTTAGTTGGAACCGCGCGCGATGAGGGATTTGTCACAAGATCAACTGACAAACACGGAGGCTCTTATAGTGTAAAGTTGACAAGTATCACAAAATATGTTGTAGTAACAGCTAACGGCAGTCTTACTTCAGGCCGTTTCCATGCAGGGAGCACGTCTGCGTCCGCGCCTTCAAATTGCACCTATACCAGCACGGAATCAGGCTACCAAGCGTCTATCACAGCCTACCCCGATTCGGTTTACATCTGGGCAAAAACAAAAAACACAAATTTCTCCGCCCACATGAAACTCGTGTTACACAACAACGTAGCGGCAAGTAACAATGCTATTTGTCAGGATCCGAATCCATCCGGGAATGACAATGGCGTTGTCGGGACGAGTGCCGCCGACAACCAAGCCAAGGTGGTGGCAACGGCGACCAACAGCTCCATTTCATCCACCTCATGGACTCAAATAAAAGCGCCGTTCGTTTACACTTCCAACAATACTACCCCCTCCTACATGCTTGTCACCCTTTCCACAAACGCCACGGCGGGAGGAGGAAGTGCTGGCGACTGGGTGTTGTTTGACGACATTGTCCTGATTTACAACACCAGATTGGCCTCTATAACCGTCAACAACTCAGCATTGGCTGGTTTCAACCCTAACACAAATACTTATAATTATGGAGAAATCAGTGCGACCGATCTGGCCTCCCTTGACATTTCAGCTAGTTGCCAATCAGCGCACGCTTCTGCATCGGTCACTCACTCTCCAACCGTTAACGCCCCCTACGCCACCATCCGCGTGAAGCATCTCAATCAAGAAACCACTGTATATAGGGATTACACCATTAATTTCACCATTGTTGCTGGCTGCGAGACGACTTACGGTGTTGACGAAAAGACGGCCTGCGGCAGTTATACCTGGCACGGCACCACCTACACCGAGAGCACCAATACACCGACCTACACCTTGCAGAACGTGGCGGGCTGCGACTCCATCGTCACCCTGCACCTGACCATCAACCAGCCCACCACTGGCGACACAAACGCCGTGGCCTGCGGCAGCTACACCTGGCACGGCACCACTTACACCGCGAGTACCGATGAGCCAACCTACACCTTGCAAAATGCGGCGGGCTGCGACTCCATCGTAACCTTGCACCTGACCATCAACCAGCCCACCACTGGCGACACAAACGCCGTGGCCTGTGGCAACTTCGTCTGGAACGGCAACACCTACAACCAGTCCGGCGAATACTCCAAGACCGTTACCAACACGGCGGGCTGCGACTCCACCGTCACCCTGCACCTGACCATCAACAATCCGCTGCACGCCTCCGAGACCAAGAGCGCTTGCGGCAGTTATACTTGGAACGGGACAACCTACTCTCAATCCGGCAACTACACCTACAGTCACCAGGATGCCAACGGCTGTACGCAGGTTGACACATTGCACCTGACTATTAACAACCCGACACATACCGCCGTCGCCAAGAGCGCTTGCGGCAACTTTACTTGGAACGGCACCACCTACAACCAATCCGGCAACTACACTTACAGTCACACGGACGCTAACGGCTGCACGCAGGTTGACACGTTGCACCTGACCATCCACAACCCAGTGCACACCGCCGTCACAAAGAGCGCTTGCGGCAGTTACACTTGGAACGGCACCACCTACAACCAATCCGGCAACTACACCTACAGTCACCAGGATGCTAACGGCTGTACGCAGGTTGATACATTGCACCTGACCATCCACAACCCGACACACACCGCCGTCACCAAGAGCGCTTGCGGCAGTTTCACCTGGAACGGCACCCCCTATACCCAGACCGGCGACTACACCTACATTCACCAGGATGCTAACGGCTGTACGCAGGTTGATACATTGCACTTGACCATCCACAACCCGACACACACCGCCGTCACCAAGAGCGCTTGCGGCAGTTACACATGGAACGGGACAACCTACTCTCAATCCGGCAACTACACCTACAGTCACCAGGATGCCAACGGCTGCACGCAGGTCGATACGTTGCACCTGACTATCAACAACCCGACACACACCGGCATCACGGTGACCGCCTACGACAGCTACACTTGGAACGGGACGGCTTACACCCAGTCCGGCGACTTCACCTTCGCGCACAACGACAACAACGGCTGCGAGCAGGTCGATACGCTGCACCTGACCGTCTATTATTCCTCCGCCAACGAGTTCTCCGCCACCGCCTGCGGCTCCTACACCTGGAACGACACCATCTACGAGACATCGGGCGACTACACCCAACAGTTCCACGACATCCACGGCGCCGACTCCACCGTCACCCTGCATTTGACCATCAACCCAGTTTATGAGCAGGAAGTCGAAGCCACCGCCTGCGTGCAGTACACGTGGAACAACGAAATCTACACCGAATCCGGCAACTACACCCAGGAACTCACCTCCTCGAAGGGCTGCGACTCCGTCGTCACCCTGCATTTGACCATCCATAACCCGGTACACCAGGCTTCGCACGTCACCGCCTACAACTCCTACCTCTGGAGCGAGGACGGCAGTGAAGGCGTCATCCCCGGCGACGGCGAGACGTACACCCAGTCCGGCGACTTCACCTACGAGCATCTCGACAACAACGGCTGCACGCAGGTCGATACGCTGCATCTGACCGTCTATTACTCCTCCGCCAACGAGTTCTCAGCCACCGCCTGCGGCTCCTACACCTGGAACAACTCCATCTACGAGACATCGGGCGACTACACCCAACAGTTCCACGACATCCACGGCGCCGACTCCACCGTCACCCTGCACCTGACCATCAACCCGGTTTATGAGCAGGAAGTCGAAGCCACCGCTTGCGTGCAGCACACATGGAACAACGAAATCTACACCGAATCCGGCGATTACATTCAGAATCTCACCTCCTCGAAGGGCTGCGACTCCATCGTTACCCTGCATTTGACCATCAATAACCCGGTACACCAGGCTTCGCACGTCACCGCCTACGACTCCTACCTCTGGAGCGAGAACGGCAGTGAAGACGTCATCCCCGGCGACGGCGAGACATACACCCAGTCCGGCGACTTCACCTATGAGCATCTCGACAACAACGGTTGCACGCAGGTCGATACGCTACACCTGACCGTCTATTACTCCTCCGCCAACGAGTTCTCCGCCACCGCCTGCGGCTCCTACACCTGGAACAACTCCATCTACGAGACCTCGGGCGACTACACCCAGCAGTTCCACGACATTCACGGCGCCGACTCCACCGTCACCCTGCACCTGACCATCAACCCGGTCTATGAGCAGGAAGTCGAAGCCACCGCTTGCGTGCAGTACACGTGGAACAACGAAATCTTCACCGAATCCGGCAACTACACCCAGAATCTCACCTCCTCGAAGGGCTGCGACTCCATCGTTACCCTGCATTTGACCATCCATAACCCGGTGCACCAGGCTTCGCACGTCACCGCCTACGACTCCTACCTCTGGAGCGAGGATGGCAGTGAAGACGTCATCCCCGGCGACGGCGAGACGTACACCCAGTCTGGCGATTTCACCTACGAGCATTCCGACAACCATGGTTGCACACAGGTCGATACGCTGCATCTGACCGTCTATTATTCCTCTTCCAACGAGTTTTCCGCCACCGCCTGCGGCTCCTACACCTGGAACAACTCCATCTACGAGGCATCGGGCGACTACACCCAGCAGTTCCACGACATCCACGGCGCCGACTCCACCGTCACCCTGCACCTGACCATCAACCCTGTTTATGAGCAGGAAGTCGAAGCCACCGCTTGCGTGCAGTACACGTGGAACAACGTAATCTACACCGAATCCGGCAACTACACCCAGGAACTCACCTCCTCGAAGGGCTGCGACTCCATCGTCACCCTGCATTTGATCATCCACAACCCGGTACACCGGGCTTCGCACGTCACCGCCTACGACTCCTACCTCTGGAGCGAGGACGGCAGTGAAAACGTCATCCCCGGCGACGGCGAGACGTACACCCAGTCCGGCGACTTCACCTACGAGCATCTCGACAACCACGGCTGCACGCAGGTCGATACGCTGCACCTGACCGTCTATTATTCCTCCGCCAACGAGTTCTCCGCCACCGCCTGCGGTTCCTACACCTGGAACAACTCCATCTACGAGGCATCGGGCGACTACATCCAGGAGTTCACCGACATTCACGGCGCCGACTCCACCGTCACCCTGCACCTGACCATCAACCCGGTTTATGAACAGGAAGTCGAAGCCACCGCCTGCGTGCAGTACACGTGGAACAACGAAATCTACACCGAATCCGGCGATTACACCCAGGAGCTCACCTCCTCGAAGGGCTGCGACTCCATCGTCACCCTGCATCTGACCATCCATAACCCGCAGCACACCGGCTTCACGGAGAGCGCTTGCGGCAGCTACACCTGGCATAACACCATCTACACTCAGTCCGGCGACTACACCTACGAGCATCTCGACAACCACGGTTGCACGCAGGTCGACACGCTGCACCTCACCATCCACAACCCGCATCACCTCAGCTTCACGGAAAGCGCTTGCGGCAGCTACACCTGGAATAGCACCACCTACACTCAGTCAGGCAACTACACCTTCGCGCACAACGACAACTTCGGCTGCACGCAGGTGGACACCTTGCACCTGACCATCCGGAAGCACAAGCACCAGGCCATCGAAGAGACCGTGTGCGAGAGCCAGCTTCCTTATTATCTGAACGGGGACGCGAACTACGCCTACAACGCGGGCGGCACGTATGAGGTCTCCCTCAACACGGTGGAAGGCTGCGACAGCACCATCTCCCTGACGCTCCACGTGGTCAGCGCGTTCGAGGAGAATCTGAACGCGACCGTCTGCAACGAGGAACTTCCGTACATCTTCAACGGGCAGTCGTTCAACGAGGCCGGCAACTACGATGTCACGGTGACCTCCAACGACGGCTGCAACACCATCGTCCATCTCCACCTCGAGGTAACCGACAACTGCAGTGTGGTGTGCGAAACCTCGGTCCTGCACGACGGATATGAATACCCGATTGTGAAGATCGGCAACGACTGCTGGTTTGCCGAGAACCTGCGCGTTACCACGGGCGTGAGCGGGGCCACTCCGTACCGCGACGATCCCGCGAACACCGACAAGTTCGGTTTGCTCTACACCTGGTACGCCGCCACAGCGCAACCTGAGCCGCAGCAGCCCCTGCATTCCGCCATGCCCGCTCCGGCCGCCGACCCGATGACCAAAGTGGCCTCGCAAGCCAAGGGCGGTTCGTTGGCCAAGGGACCGTCGGACATCACGGGCATTTGTCCCACCGGTTGGAAGATTCCCACGGTGGAGGATTTCCAGAACATGATTGCCGCGGCCGGATACGATGTGGACGCCATCAAGGATCCTGACATCACCACCTGGCTGCCCGGACACGCCGGCATCGACCCGGGCACGGGCTTCGACGCCCCCGCCGCCGGATACTTCGATTCGTTGAAGGCGCGCTACGCCTGCCTCAAAGACAGGACCTACTTCTGGACCATCACCTCCGGCAGCACGGAATACACCGCGATGGCCGCCGAGATCAGCTACTACTGTCCCGAGCTGATGTTCACGGAGATCCCGAAGCTCAGCAAGCTGAGTATCCGCTGCGTCAAAATCAAAGACTAACCCCTCCTATAGCCCATTTGGCGGGCGTAAGGCTCACATGGCCCTGCGCCCGCCTTTTTTTCTTACCCATGCTTAACTTTTATTAACATTCTCATTTTCATGAGTATCAATAAATTAATTTATTTTCTGCTCGATTTTTAGCCGAGCATAACGGAATTTTTGTACTTTTGCCGCCGATTTTTTTTGACCTAGACTATGACTTAGACTAATGACTATAACTTAGACTAATAACTATGACTTAGACTATAACCATTAACCTTTAACCTTTACCAAGAAATAAGTAAAAATAAAAGATATGAAGAAATTTACGATTTTTTGTGCGCTGCTGTTCTTGACAGTCGGCGCGGTGAACGCACAAACCATCACCCAAGCAAACACACAGTTCCCCAACCCGGGGTTCGAACACTGGGACTATCACTCCAACGCATCCTGTGCAGGTGAATCTTGGCTTTCTAGCTGTTCTTACACTGATGTCAAATACGTTCCGACTTTTTGGCATACGTTTGATGAAATCAATATATCGGCAGGCAGTGCAAACCATCACAACAGATATAACTCAACTAGCAACCCGAATAAAGTGCATAGCGGGAATTATTCCATTGGGCTTGTTGTCCATAGTATTTTGGGAGTAAAGGCAAACGGGACTATGACCACTGGGGTAACATACGTAGGTAACGTGTTAAATGCAGGTAGTGACGAAAACTACAATTATGATAACAACAACAGCACCTCTTACTCACAGTTTGGTAATGGAAAATTCAACTTCCCATTTGTTGGATGTCCAGATTCCCTTTCTTTGTATTATCAAACAAGCTGGGCATCAACCACTGTCAAACCAATGATCAAGGTTTACGGGCACCAGGGGTTACCCTTTTACGACAAAGCAAACGGAGATTTGGAGCCGACAAACAAGATCATCTTCGAAGCGACACCCCATTTCCCAACTTCTCAAAACACTTGGGCGAGAGGGACAAGCAAGCTAAACTACAACACGACGAATTTCCCTAACAACGGAGACAACACTTACACTCCATCTTCCATTTCCCGTCCCGAATATTTGTTAGCCTCCCCTTCTACCAGTCAATCGGCAGGGTCAGGACAAGCCGGGCACGAATTCATCATGGATGACCTGTATTTCATCTACGACAAAGGGCTTTCCTCCGTTTCAATCGGCGGCACAGCCAGTAGTGCGGCTTTGAACGTGTTCAATGCGGCGGAGTGGCTCACACACGAGCCTTCCCGCACGTACGATGCGAACGGAAACCCCTCTTTCAACAACAGCGGCACGGCATCCTGGAACTACACCACCTCATTCTGTTATACTTCCGACAGCGATTTCCCAACCGTCACAGCTACTCCGAAATCAAAGCTGATCACCGGCATTACCATTGTCCAAGCCTCGACGACCAACCATTACGCCACCATCACAGTAACCCATAACGACAACTCGACCTTTACCTATACCATCAACTTCACCAATGCGAAACCCGCGCCCACGGTCACCGCTTCCACCAACCCCACGGCGGTCTGTGCGGGCGCGTCCGCCACGCTGACGGCCACGGGCGCCAACACCTATAGCTGGAGCACCAACCAAACGGGGGCCAGCATCCCCGTGACGCCCAGTCAGCAGACCACCTACACGGTCACCGGCACGGCCAGCAACGGCTGTACCGCCACGGCCAACGTCACCGTGGGGGTGAACCCGCTGCCGAACGTCTCCATCACCGGCACGCCGACCATCTGCTCGGGCAACAGCACCACCCTTACGGGTAACGGCGCCAGTTCCTACAGCTGGTCCACCGGCGGCTCGGCGACTTCCATTTCTGCCAACGCCGGTGGCACCTACTCCGTGACCGGCACCAGCAGCTACGGCTGTACGGCCACGGCCTCCGTGACCGTCACCGAGCACGCCGCGCCGACCATCAGCATTGACGGTCCGGCCTCCATTTGCAGCGGCACCACGGACACCCTGACCGCCTCCGGTCTCAGCAACTACAGCTGGAGCGGTCCCGCCACGGGCTCTGCCGCAGCCTTAAACATCACCGCCGGCGGCACCTACACGGTCAGCGGCACCGATGCCAACGGCTGTTCCGGCACTGCCACCAAGACCGTCACGGGCAAGACCACCCCGACAGTCAGCATCAACGGCGCCACGGCCCTCTGCGACGGCGCCACGGGCACGCTGAACGCCACCGTCACCCCGTTGAACGCACAGCTGACCTGGACGGGCGGAAGCCACAACAACAGTCTCAACATCACCGCGGCGGGTTCCTACACCGCCACGGCCAACCTCGACGGCTGTGAGAGTTCCGCCACAGTCACGGTCACCGCAGCGGCAGCTCCCTCCGCACCGAGTGTCACGGACGGCACCCGCTGCGGTCAGGGAACCGTCACGCTTGCCGTCGCCAACCCCGACGCGGACCTCACCTACCACTGGTTCGCCTCCCAGACCGCAGGAAGCGAGTCGGGCAACGGCATCTCCTTCACGACCCCGAACCTCAACAGCAGCGCCACCTATTATGTGAGCGCCAAGAACGCCGGCGGATGCTACTCCGCCCGCGTGCCAGTGACTGCCACCGTCAACCCGCTGCCTTCCGTCCCAACTGTCAGCAACATGAGCGTCTGCGGAACGAGCGACATCACGCTGACGGCCACCGCCACGGCCCCTGTCAGCTGGTACACCGACGCTGACGGCACGAACGCCACCACCGCCAACCAGACGGTTTCCACCACCACGACGTTCTACGCCGCCGTCATCGACGGCAACAACTGCCGCAGCACCCTCGTCCCGATGACCGTCACGGTGAACAACATCCCGTCCGCCCCGACCGTCACCACCAACCCGACCTCGCCGATCTGCTCCAACAGCAGCGTGACCGTCACCTTCAACACCACCGCACCTGCCGGTCACACCGTGAAATGGTATGACAGCGAGCAGCAAAGTGCCGGACAGGGCAACCAGGTGACGAAAACCGTGAATGTCGGCACCACCACCTATTACGCCGCCGTCTCCAACAACGGCACTCTGTGCGAGAGCGCGAAGACGCCGGTGGAAATCGTCGTCAACCCGCTGCCCGAGGCACCGGCCGTGACCAACACGAGTGTCTGCGGCGAAGGCGACATCGTCCTCAGCAACCAATCCTCCGACGCGACGAATTGGTACTCCGACCAGAATGGCGACACTGCAGCAACCGTCAACCAGCATATCGCGGCAACCACGACGTTCTACGCCGCCATCATCGACGGCAACAACTGCCGCAGCACCCTCGTCCCGATGACCGTCACGGCGAACCCCATCTATACGGACATCAGCGACACCAAGACCGCCTGCGGTTCCTACACTTGGGAAGGAACCACCTACACCGAGAGCGGCGACTACACCAAGACCCTGCAAAGCGTGAACGGCTGCGACAGCACCGTGACGCTGCATCTGACCATCAACAACGGCTACACCGTCAGCATCGACTCCACCGTCTGCAACCAGTTCGTGTGGCAAGGCGAGACCTACACCACCTCGCAGGTCATCTCCAAGCACTTGACGAGCCTGCAAGGTTGCGACAGCTTGGTGACCATCAACCTCACCGTGAAGCACAGTTCCACCTTCACGGACAACCTCGTGCTGTGCAGCGACCAGCTGCCTTACACGTATGCGGGCACGGAAATCACCTCCGCCGGCGTGAAGACCATCACGTTGATGAATGCCGAGGGCTGTGACAGCGTCATCACGTTGACCGTGACCGTGAACCCGCAGCCGGGCGTGCCGACCATCACCGCCACTACCCTCTCCCGATGCGGTGCCGGCACCCTCAACCTGACGGTCGCCAAAGGCAGCAACAGTGACGGATGCCGCTGGTACACGGATGAAACCGGCGGGGAGCCCTTCCAGACCGGTCTCAGCTACCAGCCCAACCTGACCGAGAACACGACCTACTATGTGTCGAGCTACAACAACGCCGGCTGCGAGAGCGGACGCATCCCCGTGGCCGTCACCGTGAATCCGGTGCCGGAAGTCCCGACCGTTTCCACCGAGAACACTACCCGCTGCGGTGCCGGCGAGGTCGTCCTGACCGCCACCGTTGGCGAGAACGGCACACAATGCCGTTGGTATGGCAACAACAACCCGAACAACACCACCGTGCTGAGCTCCGAAAACAGCTACACGGTGAACTTCAACAGCAACACGAGCGCCACCCGCACCTTCTACGTGGAGAGCTACAATGATGCCACCGGTTGTAAGAGCACGACCCGCGTGGCGGCCACCGCTACGGAGAACCCCGTGCCCGCCGCCCCGCAGGTGACCGCTGCCAGCCACTGCGGCTCGCTTACCGCCGACCTGGCCGACTACATGACCACCTCCGCCGACCTCTTCCGCTGGTACGACAACAACGAGGAACAGCTGGCCGAAAACGCTCATTACAGCACCACAATCGAAGAGACCACCACCTTCCTGGTCAGCGTCTATAACGATCTGACGACCTGCGAGAGTCCAAAGACCCCGCTGACCGTCACCATCCACCCGACCTACGAAGCACAGTCTATTTACGACACCATCTGCCAAAACACTGAATATCAGAATTATGGCATCAGCCAGACGTTCACGGAAGCCGGCGAGCAGAGCTTCGTGCTCAACACCGTCACCGCCAACGGCTGCGACAGTTTGGTGACATTATATATATATGTAAAACCGCAAGTGACCCACAGCATCACGGCACAAGCTTGCGACCAATACACTTGGAATAACGAAACCTACAATGAATCAGGTGTTTACACACAAACCTTCACCGCCGCGAACGGTTGTGACAGTATCGTGACGCTGACGTTGACCATCAACACGGCCAGCGCGACCGAATTTAACGCCACGGCCTGCGAATCCTACACTTGGAACGAGGTAATGTACGTCGAGTCCGGCGACTACACGCAGGAGTTCACGAACGTCAACGGCTGCGACAGCGTGGTGACCCTGCATCTGACCATCAACCCTGTCTATGAGCAGGAAATCGAGGTTTCCGCTTGCGTGGAATACGAATGGAATGGCGAGACCTACACCGAATCCGGCGATTACACCCAGAGCCTCACCTCCTCGCAGAACTGCGACAGCATTGTCACGATGCACCTGACCATCCACCAGCCCGCCGACGTGGAGCTGTACGACCAAGTGTGCGTCAGCAGTGAATACACGAACTACGGCTTCAACGAATTTTTCCTGGAGCCCGGCGAGGAGACGCTGACGAGCGAAGGACAGACCGTCTATGGCTGCGACAGCACCACCACGCTCCATCTGACGATCCTGCCCGTTTTCGAGACGGAGCTTAACGAGACCATCTGTCAGAACAGCACTTTCGTATTCAATGGCGAGGAAGTCAGCGAGGAAGGCGACTACACCGCCAACCTGACGGCCGCCAACGGCTGCGACAGCACCGTCACGCTGCACCTCTCCTTCTATCCGCAGAAGATCGAGAATCTCTACGCTGAAATCTGTGCCGGCGAATCCTACAACGAATACGGCTTTGACATCGCCGAAGCCATGGAGAGCCAGGATTACGAGCTGACGAGCGCCGACGTGAACGGCTGCGACAGTCTCACCATCCTGCATCTCACCGTCCACCAGCCCGCCGCCACGACGCTTGAGGCCACGCTCTGCCTCGGCGGCATCTATTCCGAAAACGACTTCGAATTCACCGCCACGGAGACCGGCTACTTCACGATGACCCAAAGTCTGCAGACCGTCTTCGGCTGCGACAGCACCGTCACTCTGAACATCACGGTCAACCCGACCAGCCAGGTGAACCTCATCGACGAGACCTGCCAAAATGCAGTTTACGAGCAAAACGGCTTCGAAGCAAGCTATGACGAACCCGGCGAATATACCCTGACCAACCTCGACCAGAACGTTTACGGCTGCGACAGTCTCACCATCCTCACCCTGACCGTACACCCGGTGTTCGAGACCGAGGTCCGCGACACCATCTGCTTCAACGGCGAGTATGATTTCCATGGCGAGATGCTCAATGAGACAGGTGATTACACCACGACATTGGCGACCGTGAACGGCTGCGACAGCGTCATCAACCTGCATTTGTATGTGCGTCCCGAGAAACGCCGCGAAATCTCCGCGGACATTTGCGAGGACGCCGACTACAACGAATACGACTTCGCCATCGCGCAAGCTATTGAATCTCAAGACTATGAGCACACCGTCGCGGATGTGAACGGCTGCGACAGCACCACCGTGCTGCACCTCACCGTCCACAAACCTGCCGTCACCAACATCCCCGTCACCCTTTGTCTGGGCGAAAGCTACAACAACTACGGATTCCAGTTCACGGCCACGGAGACGACCGTGTTGACGCAGCACTTGCAGACCGTTTACGGCTGCGACAGCACCGTGAACCTCCAGGTGACGGTGAACCCGACGCACCACGTGCTGCTCAGCGGGCAGACCTGCGCCGGCGAGCCTTACAACGAATACGGCTTTGACACGCTGTTCGCACAGGCGGGCACCTACACGCTGCACCACAACGACCAGAACGTCTTCGGCTGCGACAGCGTCACCGAGCTCAGCCTTACCGTGCGTCCCGTCTATCACCAGAACATCTCCCGCATGATCTGCGAGAACGGCAGCTTCGTCTTCAACGGGCAGACGCTCACCGAGGCTGGCATCTACACCGCCGAGTTGCAGTCGATTTACGGCTGCGACAGCATCGTGACCCTCAACCTGAGCGTGGGTGCCGAATACCGCGACACCTTAGTGGCGCACGTCTGCTACGGCAACGACTACACGCAATACGGCTTCGACATCGAGAATGCCACCGCGACCGGCTACCACGAGCAGCACACCACCGCCGTGAACGGTTGCGACAGCACCTCCGTGCTGCACCTCATCGTCCACGAGCTGAACACCACCGACCTCTACGCCACGCTCTGTCTGGGCGAGTACTACCGTCTGAACGGTTTCAACGTGACGGCCACGAAGGTCGGCGACACCACCTACACGCGCATCGTGCCCACCATGTACGGCTGCGACAGCACGGTGGTCCTGCACCTCACCGTCAACCCGACCAGCACCGTCGCGCTCAGCGACGAAATCTGCGCCGGCAACCGCTACGAGCTGAACGGCTTCGACACGCTCTTCACCGAGGCGAACACCTACACGCTCGTCAACCACGACCAGAACATCTATGGCTGCGACAGCACTACGACGCTGACGCTGACCGTGTGGCCGAACCTCACCGCCGAGGTCAGCGAAGCCATCTGCTTCAACACCAGCTTCGACTTCAACGGCACCACCCTCACAGAGGCGGGCACCTACCTCGACACGCTGCCCACCATCCACGGTTGCGACAGCATCATCACCCTGCATTTGGACATCTATCCTGAAAATACGACCACTATCGCCGACACCGCCTGTGTGACGTACACGTGGAACGACGAAACCTACACGGAGACTGGCGTTTACACCCAACTGTTCACCGACATCCACGGCTGCGACAGTACCGTGACGCTGAACTTGGTCATCAACGCCGCCGACACGATGGAGATTGCCGACACGGCTTGTGTAACCTACACCTGGAACGATGTAACTTATACAACATCAGGTGATTACACACAAAGTTTCCAGAATGTCAACGGTTGTGACAGCACCGTCACCTTGCACTTGGTCATCAACGCCGCCGACACGGTGGAGATTTCCGAAGCCGCCTGTTTGACGTACACCTGGAACGACGAAACGTACACGGAATCTGGCGATTACACTCAAAGCTTCCTGAATGTCAACGGCTGCGACAGCACCGTCACCCTGCATCTGACCATCCATTCCGCCGACAACACCGAATTTGCGGAAGTCGCTTGTGTCAGCTACGCATGGAATGATTCGATCTACACGCAGTCCGGCGATTATATCCAACATTTCCAAAACATCAACGGCTGCGACAGCACCGTCACCCTGCACCTGACCATCAACCCTGCCGACAACACGGAATTTGCCGAGGTCGCTTGTGTCAGCTTCACGTGGAATGATTCCACCTACATGCAGTCCGGCGATTATGTCCAGCATTTCCAGAATGTGAATGGCTGCGACAGCACCGTCACCCTGCATCTGACCATCAACCCTGCCGACAACACGGAATTTGCGGAGGTCGCTTGCGTCAGCTTCACGTGGAATGATTCCACCTACACGCAGTCCGGCGATTATGTCCAATATTTCCAGAATGTCAACGGCTGCGACAGCACCGTCACCCTGCACCTGACCATCAACCCTGCCGACAACACCGAATTCACGGAAGTTGCTTGTGTCAGCTACACGTGGAATGATTCGATATACACCCAGTCCGGCGATTATGTCCAACATTTCCTGAATGTCAACGGCTGCGACAGCACCGTCACCCTGCACCTGGTCGTCAACGCCATCGACTCCTTCGAGTTTGATCACACGGCTTGCATCAGCTACACGTGGAATGATTCGACTTACACCGAGTCCGGCGATTATATCCAGCATTTCCAGAACGTCAACGGCTGCGACAGCACCGTCACCCTGCATCTGACCATCAACCCTGCCGACAGCGAAGAGTTCTCAGAGGTTGCTTGTGTCAGCTACACGTGGAATGATTCCATCTACACGCAGTCCGGCGATTATGTCCAGCACTTCCAGAACGTCAACGGCTGTGACAGCACCGTGACCCTGCACCTGACCATCAACCCGACCCACAGCATCGTGTTGTACGACACCATCTGCTTAGGCGAGCACTACATGGCCAACGGCTTCGACACCCTTCCGACGGCTGCCGGCGCCTACATCATGCTCAACCAAAGCCAGAACATCTTCGGCTGCGACAGCGCTACCACCCTGCACCTGACCGTCAACCCGACCGCCGACGTGCAGTACACCGCCACCGTCTGTTTGGGCACGGCGTTCAACCAATACGGTTTCGACACGCTGATGACCGCCGCCGGTGTCTATACCCTCGTGCATGAAGGCCAGAACATCCACGGCTGCGACAGCACCACCACCGTCACGCTGACCGTCAACCCGACCTACAGCGCCGACACCACCGTCAACATCTGCGACGTGGAAGTTCCTTACATGTGGGACGACGAGCAGTACTGGGAGACCGGTGACTACACCATCCCCTACTCCACTGTCAACGGCTGCGACAGCATCGTGAACCTGCACCTCAACGTCAACCCGACCTACAGCCAAGACACGGCGGTGACCGTCTGCCAGGGCGCGCTGCCTTACTGGTTCGACGCTGACCACAGCTTCAGCGAGGCCGGTCTGCACACCATCAACTTGACCACGGTCAACGGTTGCGACAGCGTATGGCATCTGCAGCTCACCATCACCCCGAATTCCGAGCATTCGGTGACGCACACCATCTGCGCCAACGAACTGCCTTACAGTTTCATGGACAGCCTCTTCACCGAAGCCGGTCAATATGACATCACCGAGTCGGATGCCGACAACTGTCTCACCATCACGCATTTCACGCTGAATGTCAACGCCACCTACCATGGTTACGACACCGTGACCGTGTGCGAGGAGACGCTGCCTTACACCTACGGCACGACGGCGCTCACGGAGAGCGGCGACTTCGACATCCACTTCAGCACCGTCAACAGCTGCGACAGCTTGGTTTCCGTTCACTTCACGGTGATCCCGACGGCGACGGGCGCTGAGGAGCAGTGGGTCTGCGTCAGCGACTTCCCAGTGGTTTACGGCGGCGAGACCTTCACGCAAGAGGGCGTCTATACCGTCACCTTCCACCGCGACAATCTCTGCGACAGCGTCGTGACCTTCACGCTGCATCAGGCGCAGGAGTATCTGTTCACCGAAACCGACGACGTGTGCGACCACGCGCTGCCATACGAATGGCGCGGCATGGCGTTCACCCAGACCGGTGTCTATTACGACTCCCTGACCTCGCAACACGGCTGCGACAGCGTTTATCAATTGAACCTGACCGTGAATGAGACGCAGCTGATCGTCGAGAGCCCCATCGTGCTCTGCAACGGCGAAAGCGAGCTCTGGCGCGGCATGACCCTGACGGAGAGCGGCACCTACCGCGACACCATCAGCAGCGCGACCACGGGCTGCCACGAAATCCACGAGGTGACCGTCACCGTGAACCCGACCTACCTGTTCCACGACACCGTGACCATCTGCAGCGACGAGCTGCCTTACAGCTGGCACGGCATGACGCTCAACGAGGCCGGTGTCCGCGAAGACTACCACCAGACCGTCAACTTCTGCGACAGCATCTACCGTCTCACGTTGGTGGTGAACCCGTCGTACCACGCCACGGAGACCGCCTCCGCCTGCGACTACGACCTGCCGTATCTGTGGCACGGACAGTCGCTGACAACGAGCGGCACTTACTACGACACGCTGACGACGGTCAACGGCTGCGACAGCACCTTCGCGCTCACCTTCACCGTGAACCCGTCGTCGTTCACGGCGCAGGCCGACACGGTTTGCAACACCGAGTTGCCGTACTTGTGGCGCGGCATGCAGCTCACCGCCGCCGGCACCTACCACGACACCATCCCGAACAGCTACGGCTGCGAGGACGTGTATGAGATGGTCCTGACGGTGAACCAGAGCGACGTCGTCACGATTCACGACACCATCTGCCAGGGCGGTTGGTACACGCTGAACGGCTTCGACACGCTCGCCTCGCAGGCCGGCACGCTCTACGACCAGCTGACGCTCACCAACGCCAACGGCTGCGACAGCGTCGTCAACCTCATCCTGCAGGTGATGCCGACCTACCTCTTCGAGACCACGGCCTCCACCTGTGAGAACGTGCCTTACGAATGGCGCAACGGCGAGTACAGTGTTGCCGGAGACTACTACGACAGTCTGACCACGCAGCACGGTTGCGACAGCGTCTATGTGCTGCACCTCAGCCTCAACCCGACCTTCGACATTTACGTGGACGACACGGCGATGGCGCACCACGAGTACACCTACGACAACTTCGTCGTCACCCCGTCCGACAGCGGCGTGTTCAACTACGACATCCAGTACCTCACGCTGGCCGGCTGCGACAGCATCGTCCACCTGACCCTCTATGTCGCCTTCAACGACGGCATCGACGACTACACGATCACGCCGGAGTTCTCCTTCTACCCGAATCCGACGAGCGTGCTCCTGAACATCCGCGGCGAGCGTATGCGCACGGTGGAGGTCTTCAACATCAACGGCAAGTTGGTCGGCCGCTCCGACGCCGAGACCCCCGAGTTCACCCAGATCGAGGTCTCCAACCTCCCGACCGGCCACTACTTGGTGAAGGTCACCTTGGATGACGGCAAGAGCGTCACCGGCAAGGTCGTCGTGAACAGAAGGTAATACATAACGATTACGGATATGGAAAGGGAACTCGAAAGGGTTCCCTTTTTTAATGGTTAAAGGATAAGGTTAAAAGGTTAAAAGGTTAAAAGGTTAAAAGATTAAAGGGTTAAAAGATTAAAGGGTTAAAAGGTTAGATGGTTAGATGGTTTGATGGTTTGATGGTTTGATGGTTTGAGTTTAGGGTTTAATGGTTTATAGTTTCGGTCGCGAACCACCCCGTTAGGGGTGAAGGGGTTGGTAGGTAGGTGGTTGGTAGGCGGTGATGGGGTTGGTAGAAATTGACGGGCGCGGAGGCAGGTCGCACGCCGGAGGTGTGCGGGGAAAATCGACATTACGGATTACGGCCGAAACAAAAAAAAATTACACAATATCGGAAAGTAATGCATTTAACACATTGTTGTTGCGTTTATGAATTTAACAAAACAAAGGTAATAAAATATACATTTTCGTGTTTTACAGCGTTTTATGAATGTTAATAATTGTTAACAGTAAAAAAATCAAAAAATTTGCATAAAACCCTAGAAATTAGTACTTTTGCGCGTTTTTTTTCAAGCGATTGCCGCCCGCCAAAGCGGATTTTCGTATTTATTATCTTTTTAAGAATCAATTAAGAAATAAGGCGGATTTTGGTTTGTCTTGAAAAATGACAAGTCGGTTGTTGTAACAATTGACACAGTTTTTCGTATTTAAAAACGCCATAATAGTGCAAGTAAATAAAAAAAAATAATATACTATGAACGAACTTTTACTACAAGTGTCTAAGTCAGAACATTTTAGAAGCAAATGTTCAGCACAGAGGATCAAGATGGCGACCCTGAAGATTCGAATGGTGATCGGGCTGATTGCCATGCTGATCGGGGGGCTGAGCCTCAACGCGGTCGCGCAGAACAACGCAAACATGCCCGCACAGCAGAAGAAAAACTGTCGAATCGCGAAAAACGGTGCCACGGTCAATTTCACCGTGGCAGGGAAAATACCTGCCGGTGCGGAATTAACCGCTGTCCCCGTGGAGCGTGTGGATGTGGACGGCAGCCCCATGCTGGCCGCGTATGACATCACCCTCACCGACAACGGCAAGGAGTGGCAGCCCGCATACGGGCAGCCCACGCAGGTGACCATCTCCGACCCCAGTTTCGGAAACGGGAAGAGTCTCGACATCTACCATGAAACAGACGAGGGTAGGGAGTATGTGGCCACCGTGGTTTCCGTGAACAATACCGTCACCTTCTTGGCCAAGCACTTCTCCGTCTATGTGGTGGGCGCCGCCGGCAATGAGCGGCTGGTGCTGATGTTCATGCGGGCCTACAACCCATACAACGACCCGAACAGCGCTGAATACGAGAGCCCTTTGGCCCCGGAGCATCAAAACTATTCCGTGCCGGATACCGTCTGCATGTTGGTGAAGCGCGCCGACACCGTTAACAACGGCGACAACCTCAAGACCCTTATCTACGCCCCTGGCCCCGGTTATATGTACCCCGGCGTGGGCTTCTTCGGCTGGGCCGGCACTCCCGACTACACCACCGACCCCGACGAACAGATGACGATCCATGATGTGCGCGACTCCGTCTATCAAAGACTTCTCGCCGAAAACTCGTTCAGTGATCTCGACACCTTGAAGTTCTTCCCCGTGCTTCTGTGCAACCACAACGTCTATTACCGCAGCTCCCGCAGCCCCAAAGTGGTGATCGGTGTCGATGCCGTCCTCTACCGCAGTGATTCCTCTAACATCCGTCCATACATCGTCAACGAAAGCTACGTGCCGGAGGACCTCAATGAAAACTTCAACGGTTGGAAATTGATGGATGGCGATGCCAATATCACCTATGGTATCAAAGAATCTAATGAATTGTATTTAAGCGGCGACTCCATCAACATCAAAGGAGATCTCACTTTTATAGCGGACATCTCCTACGGTTATTGGATGACGTTCGACGAAAACGGCAAGGGTGCCACCTACACCGCCCCGATATTCTTAAAATCCCCTGAGTTCGCCGGACAAACTGGCGACAAGCTGAGCGACAACATACCCGAAGACCCCACTCGGTTCGGATATTCTTTTGGCGGCTGGTACGCCGATGCCGACACCACCGTGCCTTTCGTGTTTGGTGATGGATACCTGGAACGAGACACCAGCATCTATGCAAAATGGATTCCCAACGAAAGAGCCAACTATACGGTGATGATATGGCGGCAGAACCAGGACCGCACCGGGTACGACCTCGCGCTTTCCCTCTCCGATTCCGGCAGAGTGGGACAAAGCATTACTAATGTGGCGAATATCACGACGGGTACCATAGGTCACCTGACCTATGTGAATGTACTCGGTCGGCAGTTTGGTGGAATCGTCTCCGTGCCGAACGGTACACTAACAGACCCCTTCACGGGCTTCACCCTATCCACGACCAACCCCATCCGGGATACAGTAATCGCTCCGGAGGGACAGTCGGTAATCGACATCTATTTCGACCGCATGCACTATACGCTTAAACTCTATGTGACACGGACTAACTTGGCGGGTACAGGCGATTATATAGGAGCTGGAACAGGAAACAACAAAACTTTGACGGTTGACACCAATGATGCTGGTGGTAAATATTTCGGATTTTGGACGGAGAGTCTCAATTATATCACCAGGATAAAAGGGGCCACTCCGGCAAGCTATGTGGTCAATGGGAACAACCGGTATTATTACCACACCATCACGGCCTACTATGGCGAAAACATAAGCAACCAATGGCTCGACTACAGCGAAATCCAGAGCAGCACAAGTTTTGTCAGCTGGATTTTAATGCCTACGTCAAAAGCGTGGGTCGGTCCCAACAATGGCGGTAACACGCTAAAAGGCGACGTGAGTATCATGGACGAGCAGTTGCTGGGAAACTTGGCCGATTCCATGGGCAATTTGATCACAGCCCGATACGGGCCGTATTCAAACTGGTACTATCATCTCTACCTTGCAGACGACCAGGGGAACTATCCATCCGAGCCCAGCATCATCGTGTATGCTAGATCGGCCGGTTCCCAAGATAATAACAAGCTGAAAATACCCACCGTGGAGGGTTATGAATACAATAATCGTACTGAAACACCAGGAAACAACATCATCCGTCATTACTACATCCCCGCCAGATACGGCATCATATACATGGATGGCAACTATGTGAACGGCAACGAACAGTCCATTCAGAACAAAAAGCGCAACGAGTTGCATTCTGTGCCGAACATCCCTTATGGCTCTGATATCTCCTCGTATGCTACCTACATTCCGGATCTTCCTGCCGGAGAATATGGGTTCGTTTTTGAGGGGTGGTATGCCGACGAGGCCTGTACCCAGCCCTACACTTTCACCACAATGCCGCTCGGCGGCGTGCGCGTGTATGCCAAATGGCGTCAGATACAGTACCGCGTGTTCTTGCATCCGCAGGCGGGCCGCGACCCAAGTCTCAACTGGGGTAGCGAAAGCCAAGCCATGAACTTCCGTATCAGTTACGGTGACAAAGTCAGCCCGCCCATGTTCGGACAGCGCGATCTCTACACGTTCGGCGGCTGGTACACCGAGCCGGAATGCACGGTGGTTTTCTACCCCAAAGCCAACCCGTTGAACGAGAACCGTGTCACTGCCGACTACGACAAGTACGGAGAAGATAAGACTGACTTGATGGACAAATGGGGTGACCTCCAAAATACCGTCGATGACCCGAGAAACCCGAACGGCCCGAATGGAGCGCCCTACAACAGCGACATTATCGGCTTTAACGGCGGCGACCGTTTCTGGATCACCAAGAAATTGGATCTCTACGCGCAGTGGAGGTACAAATTCGACGGTGCGGAAGGTGCGATGGTGGAGTATGTGTGCGCCAGTTGTGTGCCGAGCTCTATGCCGGTGGACACCAACCTCTACCTTGACAAATCCAAGGTGGTGTCGATGCCCGGATCCACGCCTTCTTCCCCTGACAGCATCTTCACCCACTGGATCATCCAGCGTTGGAGCACAGACGAAGGCAAATACGTGGACAGCATCGCCGCCTATCCCGGCGGCCCGTTCATCCTGGACCTCACGGCAGCCAGACGTCAGCAGATCACCCCTGACAGTGCCACCTACACGTTCCGCCTGCGTGCGAACCTTGAGCCCGTCACCGCGAAGAGAACCTTCATCGTGTGGTACCGCAACATTGAGGACGACCCACTCGGCCGCAGCGACACGGTCAGGCTTGACGCGCCCGACACAACGTTCTACAACAGGGAAGTGTCCATTCCTCATCCCGGTTCTCGGGAAGGTTACGTTTTCAAAGGATGGTACAGGAAGAACTACTGGTCCGAGACCGGAAAGGCTGACATCCAACCGGAAATCAAAATCGGAAACGACACCACCCACGTGAATTTCCTTTGGTACAACCCTGAGGATAACCATTTCTATTCCGCAAGCACTTTCGACGCCGAACATCTCGCTTTAGGTGTGGCCGCCGACCAGCAGACACCCTATCACTTCTTGTATGCCGTCTGGGAACCGATCGTCTATACCGTCCGTTTCAACCCGAACGTTCCGGCAGGCGAGGAATACACGGGAGAGATGGATTACGAGGATTTCACTTACAATGAGGAGAAGAACCTCTACCCCAATGCCTTTGTGTGGCCCTGCCACAAGTTCCTCGGATGGACTTTCACGAGTGACAACTCCGGAGACACGCTCGCCGACCAGCAGTTGGTAAAGAATCTTTCTTTGACCGACCATGACACGGTGGACCTCTATGCCGTTTGGGAAACGACGGCTCCGACACTGACATTGCATCCCGACAGTGCCACTTGTATCAATCCCGGCTCCCTTACCATAACGGTGAACAACGAAGTGCCCAGCTACCATTATATGGTATATGGCTTAGATATCACCCAAACGCCGGCCGTGGAGACTGCGGATCCCGTTTGGGAGGCGACCCTTGACGACCAGGTCACCGTGCCCAATCTCGACCCCGGGCGCTATCGCGTGAAAGTGGTCACCGCCACGGGCTGCCCATTGGAGAAAGACACGACCATTTTCGTCAAACCGGAGGAAATCACCTCCAAAGACAACAGTATGACCTTCTGCGGGCATTCCACCTTCAGCATCGTGCCCAGCAACAATCCCAATGTGAAATACCTGTGGAGCGATCCCATTATCTATCCCGAAACTGCCACCAATGTGACCGTGACCCCCGGTGCAAACTCAACCACCCCGGCGAGCAACATCTCCGGCACACTGATAAACAACAGTGGTTATACGGTAACGGTGACCTACGAGGTGTACCCCATTCTCGGCAACTGTCCTCCGGGGTTGATTGAATTACCCATCAGCGTGGGTGTTGCAACGCCCAATTACGAGATTTCACTCAGTGGGCCGACGGAAGACTTATGCGCCGGCAGTGAAGTTACGGTGACCGCCACTGTGAACAATGCCATCTACAATGATGCTTACACATTGCACTGGGTGATCAATGGAGTCACCACCGATCGGACGCTGCCTGCCCAAAAGGACACAGCGAAGACCACCGTGTCCATTCCTGCCGATCTCTGTGAAGGCAGCTACACCGTGGAGGTGTACTATGTAAATGACGACAACTTTTGCCAAGTTAACGCATCCACCTCCATCAATGTCGTTATGAATGGGTGGACTATGCCGTCTGACGGTGGATCCACTATCACCTGCGTGACTGACACCCTCCCGCCGCACCTGCTGAATCCCAGCGTAATGCCCAATGTCACTGACGGATGCGGCAACACACTGTCCCCCACGCTTACGGGTCGCACAAAAAATCTCGGTCTTCACGACTGTAGCGGAACCGTGACCTACACCTACCAATACACCGACTGCACAGGGGAGACAAAATACTGGAGATATGTTTACACCATCGAGCCGGTGGATCCGGTACTGACCATCAACGGACCGCAGACGTCCGTACCTGCCGGAAACTGCCGTCATCGCATTCCGGCGTTAGACTACACGTTGGAAGGATGCGGTAACATCACCGTGACACAAGATCCTATCGCCGGCTATGAAATCAGCCAAGGCGATAATCCTCAAGATATTACAGTCACGCTGACCGCCACCGATGCGTGCGGCAACACGGTTACAGATGTGGCCGTGGTGACCATTCCGGCCAAGCCGACGATAACCATCGATGTGACGCCAAGCACCGTCTGCCCCGGCACGCCCATTACTTTAAGTGCCGAAGTGACCGGCACAGATGAGACACCCGTTTGGACTTCCAATCCGTCCACCGGAGTCTTCAGCGGCAACACCTTCACCTCTGATGTTGCCGGCAACTACACGCTCACGGCGAGCGTGGGTAACATGGCCGACAACTGTCTTGTCACTTCGAGCAAAGCGGTGACGGTGAACCCGCCGGTCACCCTCTCGGCCACCGACACCACCCAGACCGTGTGTAAAGGCGAGCCCATCAAAGTGATCCACGTTAGCTATACCGCTGCGAACGTCAGTGTTTCCGGTCTGCCTGCCGGAGTGGGCTTCAACGATGACCCCATCGACCCCAACATCAACGGAACCCCCACGGAGGCGGGCACGTTCCACTACACCATCACGGCCACAAGTAATAAAACTCCACAGTGTGGTGTCAAGACGGTGACGGGCACTATCACGGTGACGGAAACCGGCGATGTGATTCCCATCTCCAGCGACTCGCTCTGCGAAGAAAGTACTGCCACACTGGTTGTTTCCTCAACACCGGGATCGACATACGCTTGGAAGAAAAACGGCGTTGATCTCGAAGCGACCACGCGTACACTGATCGTATCGGAAGCCGGCACATACTCAGTGACGGTCACATCTCCGCACGGAATGTGTATCAGCACAGGAAGCATAACACTGACCAAACACGAAACCAAGCGAGACACATTGCGCAGAACCGTTTGCGATGTCAAGTTGCCCTATACTTGGGATCATGTAACCTTTGAGGCTGCCGGGGCCCTTTCGGACACTCTGGTCTCTGTGATCGGATGCGACAGCATTGTGACGAGAGAGCTGACGGTGGTCACGAATCCCGTAGTGGAACTCGCTGACATAGAAATCTGCCCGAATGTTGAAACCGCCGACATAACAGCTATTGTGACCAGCTCGCATACAGCAGACTTCACGTATGCTTGGAGCGGTGATTTGACCGTTTCCTCGACCGCCAAGGCGGCCGACCAGCTGAGCGATACGGCCACAGTACAGATTCCCGACGCGCCCGGCTCCTGCGGACAGAACTACCCCATGTCGGTGACCGTGACAGACGACTACGGTTGCGAGGCAACCGCCAACAACATTGTGGCGGTGAAGATGCCAGCCAATCCAGTGATTGCCAGCCTGCCTGACACCAATGCCACGGCTATCCTTAACTGTACGTATAAGATGCCCGACCTCTCTGCCTTCACCCTCCACAGAACTACCGTTGAATGCGGCACACCCACTTTCGTGAGCCAGAGCATTGCTTCCGGCACCGAGTATCCGCAAACCGCTTTCCAACAGACTATCGAAGTCACCGTAACGGTGAAGGACGACTGCAACAACACTCAGACCGCGACGGTGTACGTCATCATCCCGGCCAAACTGAGTGTGAGCGTCAATGCCAATCCTGCCACCATCTGTCTTGGCAGTTCCTCCACGCTGACGGCCACCCCGGCCAATGCCACGGGTGTCGTGACGTACGATTGGACCCCGAGTACCACGCTGAACGCCACCGACGTCGCCACCGTAACAGCCACCCCGACGGCCGCTGGTGACAACACTTACACGGTGAATGTCCAAGATGTGAACGGTTGTACCAGCACTGCCAGCGTTACGGTGGTGGTGAACGACACCGTGAAGCTCTCCGCCAACAACCTCACGCAGAAGATTTGTCTCGGCTCGGGCATCACGACCATCAATATCACAGCTGAGAATGCCACTATTTCCCTTGATGCTCCTGCAGCTGCGGGTATGACGCTTTCCGGCAACAGCATCACGGGTACCCCGACCGCTGCGGGCACCTACAACTTCACCATCACAGCCGCGAACGACAAGACCCCGTCTTGCGGCAACAAGACCCTCACGGGCACCATCGTTGTGAAGGATCTCACCATTTCGGCTACCGGCAGCAATTCCAACTGCGACAACAAGTCCGGCAGTGCCACGGTGACCGCTTCCAACGGTTTTGAGCCTTACACCTACAGTTACGCTTACAAGTATCCTTCCGCCACCCATAATACCAATGTGAATCTGTCGGATGTGAACAACCTTAACACGAACAATCCGACCGGCTTGGATACCGCTGTCTATGTGGTGACCGTGACGGATGCCAACGGCTGTTCCAAGACGGCCGAGTTCACCGTGGGCCTGACCAACAACTTGAACGTCGAGGTGAGTGCCGGACCGCAACACATCTGTTCCGGCGGTTCCTTCGTGATCACACCGACCGCCCCTGAGGGCACCCAATACAGCTGGCTTAAGCCTACGCAGAATCCGGCTTGTAGCCCTGATTGTGACTATGTGAGCGGTACCGCTGCGGATGTCAACCAGACCACCGTACACGGTGAGAACCTGGTGAATAATTACACCTCCACGGTGGTGCTGACCTATACCGTTGTTCCGACCTACGGCATCTGTGTGGGCGCTTCCGTGCCCGTGACAGTAGCTGTGGACGTGACCACGCACCCTATACCCCCCATCACAGTGAAGGATACCACCGTGTGCGCCAATGTGGGTAATGTTGACCTTATCGCCACCTTTGCCAACGTAACTTCAACAGTGAATACCGTTTCCTGGAAGTTCCGCAACGACAGCGTGGCCCATTCTAACGCGGTCTCCAGTTCTGACCTTACCGACAACTACACGGCAGCGGTTCCGGCCACACCGTGCAACGATATGACCTATCCTTATGTGGTCTATTACAGTGACGAGTATGGTTGCAAGAGCCAGCGTTCGGCCAATGTAATCGTGAGTATGCCGGCCACCTTCACCATTACGGGTGGTACCGATAACAGCACCATCGAGTGTGTGGAGGACACGTTGGCCCCGCACCTCATTTCACCGAGTGTGATGCCGACGGTGAAGGATGCCTGCAACAACGACATCTCCAACCAATGGACGCTAACCCGTCCCACCAACACGGTGACCTGCGAAGGCACGATGGAGTTTGTCTATACCTATAAGAATTGTGACAACAAGACGACGACTTGGACCTACACCTACACCATTGAACGTACAACACCGCCTGCCGAAGTGAACGGTCCTGTTGCCACCACAAAGACAGTGGAATGTGTGGGAAATGCCACTGCTCCCACCACATTGCCTGAGGTAAAGGATGTGTGCGGCAATGCGCTGACTAATCCCATTATGGGGAGAACTGAAGATATTACCGATTGCGAAGGTACAGTCACCTACACTTACACCTACAAGGATTGTGTGGACAGCCCGTTTGTGTGGAAATATGTCTATACCATAGACGCCTCCACGGTTCCGACCGTGAACGCCTCGGGCATTGAGGCTTCCAAGACGGTGGTCTGCGTGGACAGTGCCAAGGTTCCCACCACCATCCCTACGGCCAAATCCAAGTGCGATGAGGCTCTGACGGGCGTGTTGACTGCCACGACGGACAACCCCACCCCGCTCACCTGCGAAGGCACGCGCACCTACACCTATACTTACACCGACTGCGCCGGTAATACTGCGACTTGGAACTATGTCTATACCATCACCAAGCAAGACTTCACGCTTCCTACCAACGGGAGCAGCGATATTGCCTGCGCTGCCGACACCGTGATGCCGACTCCTCCCTCCACTCCGGCCACCTATTGCGGCGACCTCACGGTCACCGGTCCGGTGAGAGGCGGCACCTACGACGGTTGCTCCGGCACCAAGACCTATACTTGGACTTACAAGGATTGCTCTGGCAGATATACGCACGACTGGACCTACACCTACAACATTGCCACGCCTGCAGCCCCCGCTTTGAAGACCCCCTGGCCGACCAACCAATCTAATGTGAACACCTGCTATGCTGGCAGGCCCGCCTTCCCGACGAAGGCTGCCGTGAAGGCCCTCTACACCGCCTCCTGCGGCAAGACCCTGACGGTGGACTCCGTGGAAACTGTTGTCAAAAGCAACGATTGCGACTGGGAGATCAGGTGTGAGTACACCATCACCGACGGATGCACTCCGGTGTCCCGTACCATCACCTACAAGGGTGGCGACCAGACGGCGCCGGTGATCACGGGTACGCTGGCGGACATCACAGTGACAGGATGCAGCTATGACGATGCTCCTGACGCCTATGCGGACGCTGCCGCGTTGGCATCTGCGTTGCAAGGTGAAGGAGCCGGCATCACAGACAACTGTTCAGCCATCTCCGATCTGACTCTGAACGTTTCTGACGGTGAAGTAACCGGTACCTGTGCAAAGACATTCACCAGATCTTACACGGTGACTGATCTATGCGGCAAAACCAGCAACGCGGTGGAACAGACGATCACCATCGCCCACAGCACCGCTCCTGCCGAGGTTGACGGACCTGTCGCCACCAGCAGCACCGTCGAGTGCATCGCCGACGCCACCGCGCCCACGACACTTCCGACCGTGAAGGATGTCTGCGGCAACACGCTGACGGCTCCGACTCCTGTCGAGGGAGGCACCTACTCCGACTGCCAGGGCACCAAGACCTTCACCTATACCTACAAGGACTGCGCCAACAAGGAGTTTGTCTGGACCTACACCTACAACATCGTACGCTCCACCGCTCCTGCCGAGGTTGACGGACCCGTCGCCACAAGCAGCACCGTCGAGTGCATCGCCGACGCGACCGCTCCAACGTCTTTGCCTTTGGTGAAGGATGTCTGCGGCAACACGATTGACGCTCC
>JAEEGH010005335.1_pt1 | contig 32384 bp, 30 predicted proteins | sample 9134181 | NCBI WGS metagenome assembly JAEEGH01 (sample SAMN16246544, study PRJNA631951) | gut metagenome | biome: gut microbiome; feature: rumen; material: DP-attached | host: Bos | place: Iran: Karaj | collected 2018-10
ATACACGAATCTGTTTTTGCTTCCGACTTCCCAGGTAGCCGACAAGACGGCAATCGAGCCTGAACAGATGCAGGAACTCGTCGAGACGATGAAGAGCGAGTTCGACTACATTTTGATCGACTGTCCGGCGGGTATCGAGCAGGGCTTTGAGACTGCTGTCATTGGCGCGGACTGGGCTATTGTGGTCACGAACCCAGAGATTGCTGCCGTGCGCGACGCGGACAAGATTATCGGGAAGCTGCAGGCGGCGAACAAGGAAATCAAGCTGGTGGTCAACCGCATTCGTCCGCAGATGGTCAAAGACGGCACGATGCTCGATATGACCGCCATCGACGATATTCTTTCACTGGAGTGCATCGGACAGGTGCCGGACGACGACAAGGTCGTGGATTCGGCAAACCGGGGCGTGCCTGTGGTGGAGTCGAAGGACTCCATAGCGGGGGACGCTTATCGGGATATTGTCGCTCGCGTGTGCGGCGAGGATATTCCGTTCAGGGATTTGGCGCCGGAGACTTTTTGGCAGCGTCTGAAGCACGTGTTCAAGCATTAAGGAGGAGATGGCAGAATGTTTGATTCGCTTTTGAAGCTTTTCGGAGGCAAATCCGAAAGCTCCTCCGAAAAGGCGCATAAACGATTGAAATTTGTATTGATTCATGATCGGGCGAACGTTTCTCCCGAGGTCATGGAACATATCAAGAACGACATCATCAAGGTCATTTCCAATTATATGGAGATTGATCAGCAGGCGATGGAAATATCGTTGGAAAACGACGCGGACGCCGTCGCCTTGGTGGCTAACATTCCTGTGAGCCGTATGCGGCCGGTTCCCGGACGAAAGCATTAATTGCGGGATGAAAAATGCCGACGCTGGTTGCGTCGGCGTTTTTGGCGTTATTTGACCCAAGTTTTTGGAGAGGGAAGTACACATGAACAAACGATGGCTTCGGCGTATGGATTTTACGCTGATTTTTGCCACGGCGGCGATCATACTGATGAGCCTCGTCATCATAGGAAGCGCGACGCATATCAATACGGCGGCGGGCGGGAGCTTTGTGCAGCGGCAGGGATTGTTCGCTGTGATGAATATTGCGCTGGCTGTTTTTTTTATGAACTTTGATTATAAAATGCTCCAGCGATACGGGATGACGCTTTATTGGATCAATTTGGCCCTGCTCGTAGCCGTCATGCTGTTCGGGCACAGTGCGCTCGGCGCGCAAAGATGGATACAGATAGGCCCGATCAGCCTCCAGCCGTCGGAGTTTTCCAAAATTATAATGATTATTTCGTTGGCGGCGCTTTTGGAGGACAAGGTGGGCAAGCTGAATACCCTGCACGATCTCCTGCCGATTGCAGCGTTTGTCGGCGTGCCCTTCCTGCTGGTTTTGAAGCAGCCGGACCTCGGCACGTCGCTGGTGTTCATTGCGATTTTTCTTGGCATGATATTTGCCGCCGGCGTCAATCTGAAACTGCTGGGTGCGATTTTCGGGGCGGGGCTTTTGGCGAGTCCGATTCTTTGGCATTTTTTGAAGGACTATCAGAAAATGCGAATCCTCGTGTTCCTCGATCCGAACGTAGACCCTCTCGGCTCGGGGTATCATATTATCCAGTCGGAAATCGCCATCGGTTCGGGGCAGCTTTTCGGTAAGGGGCTATTTGAAGGCACGCAGAGCCAGCTCGATTTTTTGCCGGAGAACCATACCGATTTTATTTTTGCCGTGGTGGGCGAGGAACTGGGCTTTATCGGCGCAGCGTTCCTGCTGCTTTTGTATTTGCTCCTCCTCTGGCGGGGCATACGGATTGCGCAGGAGGCCAGCGATACCTTTGGCATGCTCTTGGCAGTGGGCATTACGTCGATGCTCGTATTCCATGTGCTGGTCAATATAGGCATGACGATGGGAATCATGCCGGTCACAGGTATTCCGCTGCCGCTGATGAGTTACGGCATCAGTTCGCTGACGACGAATATCATGTCGATCGCCATGCTATTGAATGTGTATATGAAAAAACAGCGGCTGGTCTTTTGAGGCTGATTGCCGACTGATATGAACGATGTTGGAAAACGGATGATACAACGAGGACGGGAGAAACAATGGTTCCTTTGACGCCCGATCTTTTGCAGGCGGTGACGAAGCCCGCCCGATATACGGGAAACGAATGGAATATGAGCCAAAAACGCCATGAAGACGTGGCGTGCACGTTTGCGCTGTCCATGCCGGACGTCTATGAAGTCGGCATGTCGAATTTGGGCCTGAAGATATTGTACGAAATACTGAATCGCAGGGAAGATACGGCGGCGGAGCGTGTCTATGCGCCGTGGGTCGATATGGAAGCGGAAATGCGGAAGCGGGGACTGCCGCTGTTTTCGCTGGAGACCCGTACGCCAATCCGCGAGTTCGATTTTCTCGGGTTCTCGCTGCAATACGAGATGATTTATACAAATGTCCTGAATATGCTCGATTTGGCGGGAATCCCCGTTTATGCCGTGGAACGGGACGAAGACGCGCCCTTTGTAGTCGGCGGCGGCCCGTGCGTATATAATGTGGAGCCGATTGCCGATTTCTTTGACCTTTTTGTAATCGGTGAAGGAGAAGAGGTCTTAGGCGAGCTTGTCGCGGCGTTTGTTCGATGGAAACATGAGGGACGGCCGGATGGCAGGACGGGATTTTTGCGCCGTGCCGCCGGAATTCCGGGCGTTTATGTGCCTTCCCTATATGCTCCGCGTTACAATGCCGGCGATTTTTCGGGTATGGAACGTCTCGGAGAGGACGTGCCTGCCGTCGTTTATAAGCGTGTGGTGCGCGACATGGACGAGGCTGAGACGATGGAAAAGCCTGTGGTGCCGTATATCGGTATCGTTCATGACCGCGTCATGCTGGAGCTCTTCAGGGGCTGTTCCCGAGGCTGCCGTTTTTGCCAGGCGGGCATGGCGTATCGGCCCGTGCGGGAGCGAAGCAAAGAAAAGCTGTGCGCGCTGGCGCGAAAAATGGCCGACGCTACGGGGTACGACGAGATGTCGCTGACCTCTTTGAGCTCGGCGGATTACTCGTGCCTTGACGGGCTGGTAGACAATCTGATGGAAGATTTTGCGGAGGACAAGGTGAGTTTTTCTTTGCCGTCGCTTCGTATCGACAGTTTTTCTATCGGATTGGCCGACAGAATGCAGCAGGTGCGCAAGAGCGGACTGACTTTTGCGCCGGAGGCCGGAACGCAGCGGATGCGCGACGTCATCAACAAGGGAGTCACGGAAGAGGACCTTATGAACGCGGTTTCAGCGGCGTTCCGCAAGGGCTGGAAATCCGTGAAGCTTTATTTCATGCTCGGATTGCCTACGGAAACGGACGAGGATATTATAGGCGTCGCGCGGTTGGCGAAAAAGGTCGTGGACCGTTATCAGGAAATCACGGGAAAACGCGGCGCGAAGGTGACGATCAGCGTGTCCTGCTTTGTGCCGAAAGCGTTCACGCCTTTTCAGTGGTCGGCGCAGAATACGCTGGAGGAATTCGAGAGAAAGCAGCGCCTGCTGAAGGAAAATATCCGCGACCGGTCAATCCAGTTCAATTATCACGACGCCAGAGTGAGCAGGCTGGAAGGCGTGCTGGCTCGCGGCGACCGCCGTCTTTCAGCGGTGATTTACGAAGCGTGGAAACGGGGCGCGCGTTTTGACGGCTGGAGCGATCAATTCCATGAGGAATATTGGTTGGGCGCGTTCGAGGCTTTGGGCGTGGACCGGACGTACTATAACGAACGCGAAAGGAAGCGGGACGAAGCGTTTCCTTGGGAGCACACCTCGCCGGGAGTTGCTCGCGCATTTCTCCGCGCGGAGTGGGAACGCGCCGTGAAGGGAGAATTGACGCCGGATTGCCGTCGGGGACACTGCACGGGCTGCGCCGTTTGTCCGACTTTGGACGTTCGCGTCGTCGACGGGGGGGCGAGGACATGAACGGCGGTGTGGCAAAAACTGTGGGGGGCTATTGCCGCGCGCGCATCACAAAGGATGAGGCGCTTCGCTATATTTCCCATTTAGATTATGCCTCTCTGATGCAGCGCGCTATCCGACGCGCGAAACTTCCTGCGGCCTATTCGGAAGGATTCAATCCGCACATGAAACTCAGCTTTGCGTCGGCGCTCTCCGTAGGCGTGACCAGCGACGCCGAATATATGGATTTGGAACTGGCGGAGGACATGACAGAGACGGAGATTGCCGAAAGACTGCGTCCTGCTCTGCCTGCCGGCGTGCGTCTTTTAGGTTTGCAGGTGCTCGTCGGAAAACCGAAAGCTTTAATGGCTCTGACGGACGAAGCGGAATATGAGATTACGGTTCCCCTGTGCGGTTCCTTCGACGACGTGCTGACGGCGTTGGCGTCTTTCAACGCGGCGAAAGAATGCGTGTATCTCCGTAAAACGCCGAAGAAGACACGGGAGATTGAGATTCGGCAGTATATGCACGGCGACGTTCATGCGGAAATGACGGAGGACGGCCAAGTCAGGCTGACGATGGCGATTCGCATCACGCCGGTAGGAAGCGTCAAACCGCAGGAGGTAGTGGCTCTTCTTTGCGATCGTTTTGCGCTTCCCGTCCAACAGGACAGCGCGTCGGTGCATCGCCTTGCGCTGCTCGGCGGAGGAAAGGCGCTTCTTTCGGATGAGGCTGGAGAGGTGCGGCCATGAAAACGATTCTGCTTAATGTGACGCCGGAAGAGACGCGTATGGTAATGGTCGAGGACGGCAGACTGACGGAGATGGAAGTCGAGCGTCCCGTTCATTCGCATCTCGTCGGGAATATCTACAAAGGAAGGGTACAGAATATATTGCCCGGAATGCAGGCGGCTTTTGTCGACATCGGGCAAAAGAAAAACGCGTTCCTGTATCTTGGGGACGGCCCTTCCTCCGACGGAAAACATTCCGGCGGCGCGGAAAAGATTTCTGTCGGGCAGTCGGTGACGGTGCAGGTGGTAAAAGACGCCGTCGGAACCAAAGGCCCCCGGGTGACTACGCGAATTTCGCTGCCGGGCCGAAATATCGTTCTGATGCCGACGGCGGATTATATCGGGATGTCGCGGCGCATTTCGGACGAGGAAGAACGGGATCGGCTCCATGGTCTGGCGCAGGATATCTGTCCCGCGGGAATGGGATTGATTATAAGGACGTTGGCTGCCGGACAGGACAGAGAGACTCTTGAGGCTGACGTAAGGTATCTTTCAAGGCTTTGGGAGTCGTTATGCGCGCGTGAGCGCGTTCTCTCGGCTCCGGCGCTGCTTTATCGGGACGCGGATATGGCGATCCGCGTGGCGCGGGACTTGATGACGGAAGAAGTCGAGCGGTTGATTGTGGATGACGCTGACACATATCGACGGGTTAAAGAGTTAGTGAGTTATATTTCTCCTGCGCTCGAAAATCGCGTCGAGCTCTACGAAGGAAATACGCCGTTATTCCGCGAATATGGAGCGGAGGAAGAAGCGGAGTCGTTGACCGACAGAGAGGTGGAGCTTCCTTCCGGCGGTTTTCTCGTCATTGACCGGACGGAGGCGCTGACGGTCATCGACGTCAACACGGGAAAGTTTGTCGGAAACGCCAATCTTTCCGATACGGTGTATCGGGCGAACATGGAAGCGGCGGAAGAGATATTGCGGCAGCTTCGGCTTCGGGATATCGGCGGCATCATCGTCGTGGACTTCATTGATATGGAGACGGAGGAGCAAAAGGAAGGGCTGCTCGCTTTTTTGCGGGAACATGCAAAAAAGGACCGTATCAAGACGAACATTATCGGCATTACGGCCCTCGGCCTGGTAGAAATTACGCGAAAGAAATCCCGGAGGAATTTCGAGAGCCTGCTTTACAGCGATTGTCCGTGCTGTCATGGCAGCGGGCGCGTAGAATCGCCGGAAACGGTGGCGATTCGTATTTGCCGTGACATCCGGCGCATCGAGGATCGTTCCCATGCGGATTTCGGATACGAAGTCGAGGTGCACGAGACGGTGGCGTACGCGCTGATGGATTCCCCGCTGGTGGAACGGTTGACGGCGGAGCTCGGCGTAAAAGTAGGATTTGTCATCAAGCCGGGAATGCACCCCGAAAGCTATGCGATCCTGCAACGGGGAAACGGGCGGTGATTTTGCAAAAAACATAGCTTGCATTATCCGTCGGCTTATGATATAGTAACGAAATGTACGGGCGGTCCTCTGGACAGAATGCTTTCTGCCACGAACGTCACGAAATAGGAGGAACAGAAATGAATATCATTGAAGCGTTGGAAAAGGAGCAGCTCCGCTCGGACATTCCGGATTTTCGCCCCGGCGACACGGTTCGTGTCCATGCGAAGATTGTCGAAGGTACGCGCGAGCGTATCCAGGTGTTTGAGGGCGTCGTCATCGGACGACAGGGCTCTGGCGTTCGGGAAATGTTCAGGGTTCGCCGTATTTCTTATGGTATCGGCGTAGAGCGCACGTTCCTGGTTCATTCGCCGCGAATTGATAAGATCGAGGTCGTGCGGCGGGGCGTCGTTCGTCGTGCCAAGCTCTATTATCTGCGCGGGCTCACGGGCAAAGCGGCCCGCATCAAAGAAAGACGCTGACGGAATGGGGACTGGCAAAGACCGGTCCCCTTTTTGTTGTATCGGAGGGACGATATGAGTTCTTTGGGAGAAGAAGCGAAAGATTGGATTGTTTCCATTGCGACGGCTGTTGTCTTGGCCCTGATTATTCGTACTTTCGTTGTGGAGCTGTATTTGGTGGACGGTCCGTCCATGCGTCCTACCCTGCAAAGCGCGGAGCGGCTCGTCGTGAATAAGTTCATTTATCGGTTCCGGGAGCCGGAGCGCGGAGAGATTCTTGTGTTCCAGTATCCGCGCGATCCGAGGCGAGATTTTATCAAGCGCGTCATTGCGGTGCCGGGAGATACCATTGAAATCAGGGACGGACAGGTCTATGTGAACAGTCAGCTGATGAACGAACCGTACATCCTGAGCCGGACGAGGGGCGACTATCCGTTGTCCGAAGTTCCTAAGGGGCATATTTTCGTGATGGGCGACAACCGGAACAATTCCGAGGACAGCCGCTTCGCGGACGTGGGATTCGTTCCCTATGATTTGATCAAAGGCAAGGCGATTTTAGTTTTTTGGCCGTTCAATCAGTTCAAGACCTTGCCGTAAAGCACGGCTTGTGGTACTATAAACTTAATTTCATAAAGAAATCTTTGGGGCAGGGTGAAATTCCCGACCGGCGGTATTGATTAAGCCCGCGAGCTTTGCAGAGTGCAAAGCATGATCCGGTGAGATTCCGGAGCCGACAGTACAGTCTGGATGGAAAAAGATTTTATTGTGGTCGTTTACGCCCCGAAGGAAGATTCCTTCGGGGTTTTTGCTTTTGTGGGGTGAAGCCTTTGGACGAGGAACGGTATATGCGCGAGGCGCTGCGGCTGGCTTCGAACGGTCGGGGGCGTACGTCGCCGAATCCGATGGTCGGCGCGGTTCTCGTCAAGGACGGGCGTATTGTCGGCGCGGGCTGGCATCGAAAGGCGGGAACGGAACACGCAGAGATTCACGCGCTCCGTATGGCGGGGGATTTGGCGCGAGGCGCGACGCTTTATGTGACGTTGGAGCCTTGTTCCCATACGGGACGGACCGGCCCTTGCGCGCAGGCCGTGATTGAAGCCGGCGTGCGGCGCGTGGTTGCGGCTATGGAAGATCCGAATCCTCTTGTTCGCGGCAATGGTTTTCAGATGCTTCGGGAAGGGGGCGTCGAGGTTTCCTGCGGCCTCTTGGAAGAAGAAGCTCGACGGCTGAATGAAGCGTTCGTCGTGTGGGTGACGGAAAAGCGTCCGTTTGTTACGCTGAAAATGGCTATGACGCTGGACGGGAAGACGGCGACGGCGGGCGGCGAATCGAAATGGATTACGGGGGAGGCCGCGCGGCTCCGCGGTCATGTCCTGCGCGATGAGAACGACGCGATTCTGGTGGGAATCGGAACGGTACTCGCAGACCGTCCGTCGTTGACGACGCGTCTGCCGGAGGGCGACGGAAAGAATCCGTTGCGGGTGATTCTCGACAGCAAAGCGCGAACGCCGCTTGATGCGCCGATGCTCAAAGACGGGGCGGCTCCCGTACTGATCGCGACGACGGAAGGCGCGCCGGAGGAAAATCTGCGGCGGCTTCGAGAGGCGGGGGCGGAGATACTGACGGCAGGGCAGGGGCCGTCTGTCGATTTGCCGGTTCTTTTACGAAAACTTGGGGAGAGAGATATTTGCTCTTTGCTGGTAGAGGGCGGTTCGACGGTTCACTTTTCGTTTTTGTCGGCGGGGCTTGCCGACAAGGTGTGCGCGTTTATTGCGCCGATGCTCGTCGGCGGGCGCGATGCGGTGCCTGCGGTGGGCGGCGACGGATTCTCCCGATTGGCTGACGCGGCGCGGCTGACGGATATAAAAACGGAAATGGTAGGCAAAGATTTTTGCATGAGTGGATATATTGTAAAGGAGTAAACGAATGTTTACGGGAATCGTCGAAGAGGTCGGGCGCGTTCGTTCTGTCGGGAACGGGCGCATAGAGATTGCCGCCGAAAAGGTGACGGAGGGAACGGCGATCGGCGACAGCATCGCAGTAAACGGCGTCTGCCTCACCGTGGCCGCCTTCACGCGGGGCGGTTTTGCGGCGGACGTGATGCCTGTCACACTGCAGCATACCGCATTAGGGACGCTGCGATCCGGCGACCGGGTCAATCTGGAACGGGCGCTGACTTTGACCTCGCGCCTTGGAGGCCATATCGTCAGCGGCCATATCGACGGCGTGGGGCGCGTGGAACGCGTGGAGGCGGATGGAAATGCGCGAATCCTCCGCGTCGGGGCATCTTTGAAAATATTGCGCTATATTGTTCCGCAGGGCTCGGTGGCTTTAGACGGGACAAGCCTGACCGTGGCGGAGGTCGACGACAATGGATTTTCCGTGTCGCTGATTCCGCATACGAGGGAAGCTACGGCATTGGACGGGAAACAGGCGGGAGATTCCGTCAATATAGAAAACGACGTTATCGGAAAATATGTGGAAAAACTGCTCCGAACCCCGACGGACGCGGAGGCTGTCTCATCCGGGGGCCTGACGATGGAGCTTTTGACAAAATGCGGATTTTGACGAGGAGGCAGAAAAATGAGTTTCGCCCGAATTGAGGACGCCATTGAGGATATAAAGCAAGGGAAAATGCTGGTGGTGGTCGACGACGAAGACAGGGAAAACGAAGGCGACCTGATTGTCGCTGCGGACAAGGTGACGCCGGAGACCATAAATTTCATGGCGACATATGCGAAAGGATTGATTTGCACGCCGATGGAGGGGGAGCGTCTCGACGCTCTCGATATCGCGCCGATGGTGGCAAACAATACGGACAATCATGAAACGGCCTTTACCGTTTCTGTGGACGCCGTCTCGACGGATACGGGAATTTCCGCCTTTGAGCGCTCCCAAACGGTGCGGCTTTTGATCGATCCGGCGGCGAAGCCGTCGAGTTTCCGGCGCCCCGGTCATGTGTTTCCGCTTCGGGCAGTGCCGGGCGGCGTGCTTCGGCGGGCGGGGCATACGGAGGCCACCGTCGATTTGGCGAAGCTGGCGGGACTGTATCCGGCGGGGCTCTGCTGTGAAATCATGGCGGACGACGGCCACATGATGCGAACGCCGCAGCTTCTGGAATTTGCGGAAACGCATGGCCTGAAGATTATTACCGTACAGGAATTGATCGCCTATCGGAAACGTACGGAAACGTTTATCCGCCAAATTTCGGATGTGGATTTTCCGAGCAAATACGGCCATTTTCGAATCAAGGCGTATGAGAGCACCCTGGACGGGAAATGCCATTTGGCGATTGTCAAGGGCGACGTCCGGGGCAAAAAGAATGTGATGGTGCGCGTTCATTCCGAGTGCCTGACGGGAGACGCGCTCGGCTCCATGCGATGCGACTGCGGCGAGCAGCTTGCGGTGGCAATGCGCCGCGTCGAGGCGGAAGGAACGGGCGTCGTGCTCTATATGCGGCAGGAGGGGCGCGGCATCGGGCTCGCGAATAAGATGCGCGCTTACGCATTGCAGGACCAAGGCAAAGATACGGTGGAGGCAAACGCGCTGCTCGGTTTCGCGCCCGACCTTCGGGATTACGGCATCGGCGCACAGATCTTGGCCGATCTCGGGCTCACCAGCATCCGCCTTTTGACGAACAACCCTGCAAAACGCGCGGGGCTTGAGGGATACGGTCTCTCCATCGTCGAAAGGCTGCCGCTGGAGATACATTCCAATCCATACAATCATCATTACCTTGAAGTGAAGAAGAACAAAATGGGACATATTTTACAGGAGGATTGAGATCATGGCGAACATCATTGAAGGAAACATCACGGCAAAGGGGCTGCGTTTTGCCATCGTCGCGTCGCGGTTCAACGAATTCATCACGTCGAAGCTGCTGGAGGGGGCGCTGGACATGTTGCGTCGCCACGGCGCTCCGGAGAACGCGGTGGACGTCGTTTGGGTGCCGGGGGCGTTTGAAATCCCGCTGGCGGCGAAAAAACTTGCGGACTGCGGCAGATACGACGCTGTCATTTGCGTCGGCGCTGTCATCCGGGGCGCGACTTCGCATTATGATTACGTTTGCAGCGAGGTTTCCAAAGGCGTCGCGCAGGCGGCTCTTTCTACGGGCGTGCCGGTGATTTTCAGCGTCGTCACCACGGAAAACATCGAGCAGGCGGTGGAACGCGCCGGAACGAAAGCGGGCAATAAAGGCGCGGACGGCGCGATGGCGGCGATGGAAATGGCCAATCTTTTGAAGAAGATAGGCTGATACGAATCACTGTTAGAAATCTTTGATTTCTTATACCCGCAGGGCACAGGCAGTGATTGCATGAGACGGCATTTGCGCCAACGGCGCAAATGTAGCCTGCGCAGAAGGCGTATCTTCGTTTAAAAAATATATATTTTTTGTCGAAGATTAGTATGAGGAGGAACGGATCCATGAAAATCGGGATTATCAGCGATACGCACGGCTCGGAGGACTGCTGGGCCATGGCCTTTGACAAATATTTCAGCAAGATGGATTTGATCTTCCACGCGGGGGACGTGCTGTATCACGGCCCCCGAAACCGCATGACGGACGGCTATCGTCCGTCGAAACTCGTTGAAGCGCTGGAGCAATGCCAAGTGCCGATTATCGCGGCGCGGGGAAACTGCGATTCTGAAGTGGACGCGTCTGTGCTCAGCATACCGCTGGCCTCTCCGTATGCGTTCGCCTTTGTCAACGGAAAGAGGATATTGATTACGCACGGACATTTTACGGAAACGCAGGAAGAAAAATCCGAGATGGCCGCGCGATTTAAAGTCGATATTTTTATCAGTGGGCATACCCATGTTTCCATGTTGAAACGTATCGGCGGGACGATTTTCTTGAATCCCGGTTCGCCGTCGCTTTCCAAGCGCGAGGACGGTCGCTCGACTGTCGCGCTGATGGACGAGAACGGTATTTCTGTCTGCGATCTGTATACCGGGGAAATTTTGGACAGCCTTTCCATGGAGTAAATGCGTAATGGATCATTTGTGCAAGGCGACGGCGGAGGGCGTTCGCGTTTACGCGGCGGTTACGACGGAATTGACACGCGAGGCTGCGGAACGGCATCGCTGCGGAGCGTTGGCGACGGCGGCATTAGGCCGCGTCATGACGGGAGCGTTGCTGATGGCTGCAAATTTAAAAAATCGCGAATGCCTAACGGTGAAGTTCCAAGGCGACGGGCCCTTGGGACAGATTGTATCTGACGCTTCCGCCGACGGTGCGGCTCGCGGCTACGTCGCGCATCCTGAAGTCGAGTTGCCGTTGACGAACGGCAAATTGTCCGTCGGACAGGGCGTCGGGCGCGGCTTGCTTTCTATCACGCGATTTACGGGGCTCAAGGAGCCGGTCACGGGCGCCTGCGAGATTTTTTCCGGCGAAATTGCCGAAGATTTGACGCGATATCTGTTCCAGTCGGAGCAGACGCCGTCCAGCGTCGGGCTCGGCGTGCTCGTCGGCAAAAACGGAGAGACGGAAGCAGCGGGCGGTTTTATCATACAGCCGCTGCCGGACGCTTCGGAAGAAACGTTGTCGCGGCTTGAACAAACCATTGCGACGCTCCGTCCCGTTTCGACGATGGTCAAAGACGGCCTTTCCGCGTCGGAAATTATCTCCGAAATTTTGTGCGGCTTTTCGGACGTCCATATCCTTTCGGAAACGAAACTTGCCTTTCGTTGCCAATGCTCGCGTAGCCGTACTGAGGAAATCTTATCGACGCTCCGGGACGAAGACTTGGCGCAGCTTGCCGAGGACGGACAAGCGGAGGTCTGCTGCGACTTTTGCGGAGAAAAGTATCTGTTCACTAAAGAAGAATTGTTGACGATACGCCAAAAAGCGAGAAGGGGTGCGTTATGGAACTGCGCAGAATGATCCAGCGGCAGGACTTGCACGGATGCGTTTTTTGCGGGAACGCGCCCTGTGATTCCGCTTGTCCTCGTCAGGTCTTCCCCGAAAAACTTTTGCGGAGCGTATGGATGCATAATGAGGTTTGCGCCGCCGCTTCGCTCCCCGAAGGAAATCCCTGCGCCGGGTGCGACGCGCCCTGCGAACGCGCCTGCGTGAAGGAGGAAAAGGTGCCGATCCGTCGGTTGATCTCGAAGCTGGCGGAGGAAGTGAAGCCCTGCATCGATAGTGTGCCGCCCGAGGATGAGTCTGCGCTGGAAACCGATATTTGCGGCGTTCGGTTGGAAAATCCGTTCCTGCTGTCGTCTTCCGTGGTCGCCAGCACTTACGATATGTGTGCGAGAGCCTTTGAAGCGGGTTGGGCGGGCGCGACGTTCAAGACAATCTGCGCATTCGACATTCATGAAGCGTCGCCGCGCTATTCCGCCATCAAGGGCGAGGGCGGCGCGATTATCGGCTTCAAGAACATTGAGCAGCTTTCGGTTCACAGCGTGCCGGAGAATCTGGCGACGTTCCGCAGGCTGAAGAAGGAGTACCCGAACAAGGTAATCGTCGCCTCATTGATGGGGCGGGATGATGCGGAATGGACGGATTTGGCGCGTCAGTGCGAGGAAAACGGTGCGGACGTCATCGAGCTGAATTTTTCCTGCCCGAATATGATGGACGAGGTGCTTGGCTCGGCCATCGGCCAGAATCCCGAGCTTGTTGAGCGGTTCACCGCCGCAGCGCGTCGCGGCGCGAAGATTCCGATCATAGCAAAGCTGACGCCGAACGTGGAAGCCATGAGCCCGGCGGCGGAGGCGGCTATGCGCAGCGGGGCGAGCGGCGTCTCCGCCATCAATACGATCAAGAGCATCATGGTAATCAATCCGCACACCTATATTTCCTCTCCGGCGGTGCATGGCATGTCCGCCGTGGGCGGGTACAGCGGCAACGTTGTCCGCCCGATCGCGTTGCGGTTCATCGCCGAAATGGGGCGCAATCCTGCGCTGTCCGGCATGTATATCAGCGGCATGGGCGGCGTGGAGACATGGGTGGACGCGCTGGAGTTCCTTTTGATGGGAGCCGGTTCCATACAGATTACCACGGCGGTGATGCAGTACGGATATCGGATTATCGACGATCTGAAATCGGGGTTGAATTATTATCTGAAGGAAAAGGGAATCAAAAACGTGCGGGAACTCGTCGGCGAGGGACTGGAATTCGTCAGCGAATCGACGGACGCGCTGGAGCGGGACACGATCGTTTATCCGAAATTTGACAGAAGCGCCTGCATCGGCTGTGGGCGGTGCGAGATTTCCTGCGCCGACGGCGGGCATCAGGCGATTCGCTTGAACGAAAATCGTCGCCCGGTTCTCGACCCGAAGCGCTGCGTGGGCTGTCATCTTTGCGTGCTGGTTTGTCCGATGGAGGCAATCCTTTCGTCGGGAAAGCGTGTGGCGAAAGTGATTGAGTGACAAAAGTGATATAGAGATTTTGGGATAAAAAATAAGCGTCGTGAAGTTGATTACCTTCACGGCGCTTACTTTTGCTCTTGTTTATTATCCGATTAAATTGCGCGCTGGACTTTCCCGGAGCGCAGGCAACGCGTGCAGACATTGACGCGCTTCACCTCGCCGTCCACAATGGCGCGCACGCGCTGGATATTCGGATACCAGCGGCGTTTCGTCTTCAAGTGGGAATGCGCGACGTTCATGCCGCTCATCGGCCCCTTGTTGCAAATCTCACAAACATGTGCCATCTATGATACACCTCCTTGCACGCAGATGAATAATCTTTCAAAATAACACCGCTATCTTACCACAGCGATGCGACGATTGCAAGCTTTTTCCGCAAAACGTCTCCGAGATGGGGAAAGACTTGTCCGGTTGTTACTTTATGGCTGTCGGAACAGGTCGCGGTGCGCGTTGATCAGCTCCGCCATCAGCATTTTGCCCGGGATGTCCGGGTGCAGGCCGTCAGTGCCCAGCACCGGATCGAGTTTTGTTTTCGTGTTGTCGTAGAAATACGGCTCTAAATCAATGTAATATTCCTGTTTTCGGATATACGCGTTGATTTTTGAAAGCTTGCTGCGCCAATCGCCGTAGGTTTCCGTCCGAAAAGCCGTGTAGATGTTTTCCGGGTGGATGGGCATCAGCGTCAGGAAAATCGGGCGAATGTCGTTGGCGATACATTTATCCCGAATCGTCGCCAGATCGTTGATGATTTCCTCCGCCGGACGGTCGGAGCGCAAATCGTTGGAGCCTGTCATAACGATCAGGTTATACGGATGATAGGGGAGAACGTCTTCCTCAAAACGAAGAGCCGTTTCCTTTGATCTGTCGCCGCTTCGACCGAGGTTCAGTGCCGGAAAATCGAGGTATGTCATGTAATCGTATTCGCGATTCGCCGGTGAATAGGAGAGTGCGCCGCCGCCGTGGGTAATGCTGTCGCCAAAAGCTGCCGCATATGGGCGATTCACGGTTTCCGGGACGTGGAACGTCGCGGTTTCCGAATAGCGTCCGATGGTATTTCCGTTTGCGTCGATGGCGCGTACGCGCCAATAATAATCTCCCGGATCGGAACGGGAATATTCGTCGTAGCAGCTGAAGGAATCGTCTGCAATATGGTACCATTCGCGGTCGGGCGGCGGCGTTTTATCGTATTTTGCATCCGGGGGCGAATAGAGAAGCTCGACTTCGTAGCGAATGATGCCGTTCAGCGGAATCCATTGATAGACCGGATAAAGCAGCGGATAGTTGTCCGGCATGTCCATGAAGGTATTGATTAAAGGCGCGTCGGGAATAGGCGTCGACGGGTTGATGATGATTTTTTCGGTTTCAGAAAATTCTCCGATGGGCTTCTTTTCCAACGTCAGGGCTCGAACGCGCCAATAGAGTTCCTGTCGGTTTTTCCAGTCCGTGAGGTCGGCTTGCCACCCGTTCGTATAGACGCGCTGGGTGCTGAACAGATGATTTTTGTTCGAGAGCGCGACGCCGCCTTCCTTTTCCGGCGGCGCGGAGAGAATCTCCACTTCATAGCAGACGGCTCCGGGAACCGGATGCCAAGCGAAAAAAGGTTTAAGACTCGCCGGGGCGTCCTCCGTGTACTTCAGGATGATATCCGGCTTGTAAGGTTGGGCATAAGCCGGGTGGACAGTTGGCGTAAGGGAACCGGCAAGCTTGCCGAATATGCCGTAGGCCGATATTTGGTAAAACATCGGAACGGAGGTGGGAGGAACCTGAAAAGTCGCTTCTTTCGTTGAGCCTGAAGCGATGCGGCGAAGTTTCGGAACGCCGTTCGTCAGCCGCCCGGTGGTTTCAAAAAAACAATCGACTTCGTAACGACAGGGATAAGGCAGCGAGTTCCAGTGCATTGTCACGGAGCCGTTGCGGTCTTCCGTGAAATACACGTCGAAATTGGCGTCAGCCAGCGGAAGCAGACCCGTGCGTTCCGTCAGGTAGAGCCAAATCGTTGAAAATCCCCCGATTAATAGTACGAAAAGAACAAATTTCTTCATATCTGCTCCCAAAGAAAACGCTGAAATATTAGAATGGTATCTATAAATAATATTACACATCTAAGGGATTGTAAAGAAAAGGATGAGGCGGTTCTAAAAAAGCAGAAGCAGGGCAATGCCGAGCAGCACAACGCCTTGGGCGATGTTTAAAGCGCGGCCGATTCCTTTTTTTCGGAATAAAATTCGGCGAAGACGTCCGGCGCAGACGGCGACGGCGGAAAAAATCAAGAAGGCTTGTACGGCGAACAGGAAGCCAAGCAAGGCAATCTGTTTTCCGGCGTTTCCGTCCTCTGTCGATACGAACTGCGGCAGGAAGGCAAGAAAGAAGAGAAGCACTTTCGGATTCAGCACGTTCATCAAAACGCCGCGCCGATAGAGGGAGAGAAGATTTTTCGACGCGTCGTCCGTGCTGCCGATGCGGAGCTCGCTTTTGTCACGGAACGCGCCCCAAGCGAGATAGAGGAGATAGACGGCGCCGCCGTATTTGAGGGCGGAAAGCGCGGCGGGGGAGCTTTGGATCAGCGCCGCCACGCCGAAGATGACGAGACCGGTGTGGAAGACGACGCCGCTGGAAAGGCCTCCCGCCAGCGCGACGCCGCTTTTCGCGCCGTCGGACAGACTTTTCGCCAGCAAGTACATGACGTCCGGTCCCGGCGCAAGGGTAAGCAGCGCGGAAGTCAGCAAAAAATAAGAAAGCGTTGCCGTGTTCATCCGATGATTTTCTCCAATCCAGATCGCAAATTTAATCGGCTGATTTCATATAGAAAATTTTTGGAGTAGGAAAGTAGGAAAGTAGGATTTTCCTACTTTCCTACTCCAAAAATTTTGAAAGGCCGTTTGAGCAGGATTTATAACAATTTTGATTTAAGAGTTTTATATTTTTTCGTGTAATAGGGACCGTTTTGTGATTCCCGATGATCGAAGCCGAAAGCCCGGCGGCTGACCGCGAGAACCGGCGGAGCCTGGATTCTCTTCGCGACGGCGAGACCGGAAAATTGGTTCCACCAGCGTTCCAGGTCGTCGATGAAGTCTTTCGCTGTCGGGAAATATTTCGCGACGAGTCCCGGCGCGCAGCCGAGTTCTTTTTCCAACGTCCCTTCGGCATACCATTCGAGAATATCCTGCGGCGTCGCCTTTTGCCATCGCTCGACGAAAGACCGGAAGAGGTAATCGTGGTATGGGTAGCGCAGAGGGTCGCCCTGCCCCTTGTCCACATTCTGTTGGTCGGAAAGCTCGGCGCTCGGCACGATGTCGATGGTTTCCTGCGGAATCACTTCTCGCTTGTAAACGGACTCGTTCAGATAGCGGGCGAGATCGTAGACCTGATATTTCCAAAGGTCGGCCAGCGCAGAGAGGAATCCGCTCTGGTCGCCGTAAAGCGTCGAATAGCCGACTGTGGTTTCCGCTTTATTTGCGTTGCAGGTGAAGCCTCCGCCGAAGGCCGCCGCCAATCCTGCAAGGACTCGGGCGGAGCGGTCGCGCGCCTGGATGTTTTCCGCCATGAAGGAGGAAACGGACAGCTGCTCCGTCGTGCCGTCGAAAAGATTTTCAACCGTGGCGCTTTCAAGTTGCCGGATTGTCAGCTCTACCGAAGGCTGAATCGGAATCGTCGCATAACGGCAGCCGAGATTTTCGGCGAGCCGCCGGGCGAGTCCTTTTGTCGTCTCCGAGTTGTAGACGCTGGGCATGTTGACAAGCAGAAGATTTTCAGGTGGAAGCACGCGCGCGTAAAGAGCGGCGGCTACGGCGGAGTCAATGCCGCCGGAGGCGCCGACGACGACGCGCTTCATGCCGATGGATTCGAGGAATAAACGCACGCCGTAGGAAAGCGCTCGGAAAATGTATGCGGCTTCCGGTTCCTCGGCAATCGTAACGGGCTTCCGTTCGGAGAGCGTTTCAAGGTCGAAAACATATATTGCTTCTTCATAGGGGGCGCCGGAAAGACGCAGGACGCCCCGTGCGTCGTAAGCGGCGTTCGAGCCGTCGAAGGTGTAGACGGTCTTTCCGTTGTTCTGAACGCCGACGTTGTTTACATAGAAGAGCGGCGCGCCGGCTTCGGCGGCGAGGCGAGAAAAAACGCGATGTCGTTTGGCGTTTTTGCCAAGAGTATACGGCGACGAGGAAATGTTGACGAAAAAGTCCGGGCGATCCTTTTCTCGAAGAATTTTCATCGGTGAAAGCCCGTAGTCGTCGCTCCAGCCGTCCTCGCAAAGCAGACAGCCAAAGGCGTATTCCCTGTCGTGTACGGAAAGGCGCACGGGAGAAATCAGATTCTCCGTTGCGACGCCGAGCTCTTTCGCCAGCTTTTGCAGGCTGAAGAAATGCCGCGTGTCGTCAAATTCCCGGTAGTTTGGCATCAGCGTCTTGACGGCGAACGGGTAGGGCATGGCGTCTGGCGCGACGAGACGTCCGTCCTGCGCGGTGAAAAACGCGTTGTATTTGCGGACGCGTCCGTCGTTGTTCTTTTTTGTCCAATCGACGGCGACGTTGCCGAATATGACCGCGACTTCTTTCGACGCCGCTATAATTTCTCTGCCGCATTCTTCGCAATCTTCGAGGAACGACGTCTGCTCCCATGTGTCTCCCAAAAGATAGCCGGAAATCGCCATTTCCGGGAACACGACGAGGTCGGCATCCTGTTGTTTTGCCTTGGTTATCATCCGGAGCATCGTTTCCGTGTTGCGAGAGGGATGGCCGGGAATGACGCGCATTTGGGCCAGTGCGATTCGAAGCATGGCAAAGCCCTTCTTTCATAAGATTGTGGTTTTGTGATATAATACAATATTGTGAAGCAACAAAAGAAATGAGTGCGTAGTATGGCGAAAAAGAAAAGCGGCGCGAAAACCAACGCGGCGCGTATTCTCGACGGGCTTGGCATAGCCTATGAGTTGAAGGAATATCCCGTCGATCCGAATGACCTTGGCGCGGTGCATGTTGCCGAAATGGTCGGTATGCCTGTCGAGCAGGTTTTCAAGACGTTGGTTGCGCGCGGAGACAAGACCGGCGTGCTGATGGCGTGCATACCTGGCGACGGCGAGTTGGACCTGAAAGAGCTCGCGGCGGTCTCCGGCAACAAGCGCGTCGAAATGGTGCATCTGAACGAGGTGCTGGGATTGACCGGTTATGTGCGCGGCGGATGTTCTCCATTGGGCGCGAAAAAAACCTATCCCGTTTATCTCGACGTCAGCGCGGAAAAACAATCGACGATCTCGATCAGCGCGGGAAAACGCGGCGAACAGATCGTACTCGCGCCCGCCGACCTGATTCGCGCGGCGAACGCGACGGTGGCAAAATTGAATCGCCATACGTAGTTTATTGTAACATATTCTGGACGGAACGAAAAACAATCATTTGATATATAAAGGAAGAGGGAAAGGAAGATGGGAATGAAGTATGTGAGCACGCGGGGGAAGGCCGCGACAGTCGATTCGGCGCAGGCGATCCTGCAAGGAATCGCGGAGGACGGAGGGCTTTTCGTGCCGACGGAGATTCCGAAGGCTGACGCGAACTTCTTGCAGGAGCTGGTTGGGCTTTCTTACGCGGAACGGGCGAAAAAAATCCTCGGGCTGTTCCTGACCGACTATACGGACGAGGAGATTGCCCGGTCTATCGAGGGCGCTTACGGCGGAGGAAAATTTGACGACGCGGCGGTAGCCCCGGTCAAAAGCGTTGGGGACGTGTCGGTGCTGGAGCTTTGGCACGGCCCGACCAGTGCGTTCAAGGACATGGCGCTCCAGCTTTTGCCCCGCCTTCTGTCGGAAGCGCTGAAAAAGACGGGGGAGACGAAAGAGACGCTGATTCTCGTCGCGACTTCCGGCGACACGGGGAAAGCGGCGCTGGCCGGTTTCGCTGACGTGCCGCAGACGAAGATCATGGTCTTTTATCCCGACGGCGGCGTCAGCGATATGCAGCGCCTGCAGATGGTCACGCAGGAGGGCGGGAACGTCTGCGTCGAGGCGGTCAAGGGAAACTTTGACGACGCGCAGACGGGCGTCAAGGAAATCTTCGGCGACGAGGCCTTTGCCGCGAAGCTCGACGGGGCGGGCGTTCGTCTTTCCTCGGCGAACTCGATCAACTGGGGACGGCTCGTACCGCAGATCGTTTATTATTTCAGCGCCTATGCCGATCTCGTGAAGGCCGGGACAATCAAGAACGGCGACCCGATCAATTTCACGGTGCCGACGGGCAACTTTGGAAACATCCTCGCGGGCTTTTACGCGCGCCAGATGGGGCTTCCGGTCGGGAAGCTCGTTTGCGCGTCGAACCAGAACAACGTGCTGACGGATTTCCTGCAGACGGGTTATTATGACAAGAACCGCGACTTCTTCAGGACGATCTCGCCGTCTATGGACATTCTCGTATCGAGCAACGTCGAGAGGATGCTCTACCACATGACCGGCGACCCCAGCGGCGTAAGGGGCTGGATGGAGGCGCTTGCGACGGAAGGTCGTTACGACGCCGGCGTCGGCATGATCCAGCGGTTCCAGAATTATTTCTGGGCGGGTTGGGCCGACGACGCCAAGACGAAGGAGACGATTCGCGAGGTGTTCGAAGCCGAGCGTTATGTTCTCGACACCCATACGGCGGTGGCTTGGAAAGTCGCGCATGAGTATCGGCAGCGCACTCACGACGAGCGGCCGATGGTGGTCGTATCCACCGCGAGTCCGTATAAATTCAGCGGCAGCGTGCTCGAAGCGCTGGGCGAGGACGCGTCGGGCGACCCGTTCGCATTACTCGACAGGCTCGAGAAAAAGAGCGGCACCGCCGCGCCGAAAGGGCTGGCCTCGTTGAAGGGAGCAAAGGCGCTCCACGAGGGAAGCTGCGAAAAAGACAAGATGAGGGATGCAGTACTCGCGTTCGCGGAAAAATAAAAGTTGGTTTTCTTTAGATTGTTGGCAGGATTTTTCCTTTCGGTATAGAAAGATAATAATGTTAAGAGTGTTCCCTTCGGGGCGTTGAATTTATAAAAAGGAGAGGTAAAAAGCATGGCTGACATTGATTTGAAACAGTACGGCATCACTGGAGCAACGGAGGTCGTACACAATCCTTCCTATGAATATCTGTTCGACGAGGAAATGAAGCCGGAGCTGACGGGTTACGACAAAGGGCAGCTCACGGAACTCGACGCGGTCAACGTCATGACGGGCGAATTCACGGGTCGTTCGCCGAAGGACAAGTTCCTGGTGGTGGACGAGAACTCCAAGGATACGGTCTGGTGGACTTCCGAGGCTTATCCGAACGACAACCACCCCGCCACGAAGGAGACGTGGGAGGCGGTCAAGAAGCTGGCGCAGGAGGAGCTTTCCAATAAGAAGCTTTATGTGGTCGACGCATTCTGCGGCGCGAACAAGGACACGCGTATGGCGGTTCGCTTCATTATGGAAGTGGCATGGCAGGCGCATTTCATTCGTAATATGTTCATCAAGCCGACGGACGAGGAACTGAAGAATTTCAAGCCCGACTTCGTGGTCTATAACGCGTCGAAAGCGAAGGTCAAGAATTTCAAGGAGTTGGGGCTGAACTCGGAGACGGCTGTGGTGTTCAACATCACGAGCCGCGAGCAGGTCATCATCAATACATGGTACGGCGGCGAGATGAAGAAGGGCATGTTCTCGATGATGAACTATTATCTGCCGCTGAAGGGCATCGCCGCCATGCATTGCTCGGCGAATACCGATATGAAAGGCGAGAACACGGCGATTTTCTTCGGCCTGTCCGGCACGGGCAAGACGACGCTGTCCACCGACCCGAAGCGCCTCCTGATCGGCGACGATGAGCACGGCTGGGACGACAAAGGCGTGTTCAATTTCGAGGGCGGTTGCTACGCGAAGGTCATCAACCTTGACAAGGATTCGGAGCCGGACATTTACAACGCCATCAAGCGCAACGCGCTTCTTGAGAACGTCACGGTCGATAAGAACGGCAAGATCGATTTCGGTGACAAGAGCGTGACGGAGAACACCCGTGTTTCCTATCCGATCGACCATATCAAGAACATCGTGAAGCCGATTTCCGCCGCTCCCGCAGCGAAGAGCGTGATCTTCCTGTCGGCGGACGCTTTCGGCGTGCTGCCGCCGGTCTCGATCCTGACGCCGGAGCAGACAAAGTACTACTTCCTGTCGGGCTTCACCGCGAAGCTGGCTGGCACCGAGCGCGGCATTACCGAGCCGACGCCGACTTTCTCGGCGTGCTTCGGGCAGGCGTTCCTCGAACTGCATCCGACGAAATACGGGCAGGAACTGGTGAAGAAGATGGAAAAGAGCGGCGCGAAGGCGTATCTCGTCAACACGGGATGGAACGGCTCCGGCAAGCGTATTTCCATTAAAGACACCCGCGGCATCATCGACGCGATTCTCGGCGGCGCGATCAAGACGGCTCCGACGAAGAAAATCCCGATGTTCAATCTCGAGGTGCCGACGGAGCTGACCGGCGTCGACCCGAAGATTCTCGATCCGCGCGACACCTATAAGGACGTCTCCGAGTGGGAGAAGAAGGCGAAGGATCTCGCCCAGCGTTTCATCAAGAATTTCAAGAAGTACGAGACGAACGACGAGGGCAAGGCGCTGGTCGCAGCGGGCCCGCAGCTTTGATGAATTGAGGATAATCTAAGAAAAGACAGGCGTTTGCGCCTGTCTTTTCTTATGGTGGAATTTATAGCCAGTCTGTGATAAAATATTATCTGTATGTGCATCTTTCTTTGTTTTTATATGACGAGACGGAGGGGATACAGATTGCGAATCGGTAAGGGCATGAAAGTTTTTTGCGCGTTGCTTTTGACAGGCGCGTGCGTTTTTCCATTTTCGGGAAAGGCGGCCGCGGGAAAAAGGCTTCACGACCAGATAACGAACGGGAATACGGTGCAGACGCATAGCGAACGCTTGGTGAAGGGAGAATCGGGCGGCATCAAAGCGCGAATTGAGGCTCTTTTGCATCCGAAAGCGGAGCAGCCGAACCATCATCATGAGAAAGTAGATTACAAGATTGTGCCCGTCGACCTTGACAACGAAGATATTCTTGGCGGGCCGATGGCGACAGAAGCGCAATGCGTCAATTATCTTTTGAAGATCAACCCCGAGCCGAATATTTCGGTGACGCCCGAGGAACTTGTTTCCTATTATTATGAGGAAGCGACCCGGGAGGGGGTTCGCCCCGACGTGGCTTTTGCCCAGGCGCTCCACGAGACGGGGAATTTCAGCTATGGCGGCACGGTGACGCCGGACCAGAACAACTACTGCGGGCTGGGGACGACGAGCGATTATGTGCAGGGAGGCTATTTCCCGTCGGCGCAGATCGGCGTACGGGCGCATATCCAGCACCTTTTGGCTTATGCGACGACGCGGACGCCGTCGGAGGAAATCGTCGATCCTCGATATTCGATGGTGCGCGATATATACGGCAGCATGACGCTTCCTCATTGGGTTGACCTGAACGGCCGCTGGGCGGTGCCGGGAACCACTTACGGGCAGCGCATCATGAACATCTTTCAGCAGATATTGCAGGAGCCGTTGAAAGGCTGAACCGAGGCGTTTGTATGCTGGATAGCCTGATGAAACAACCGAATAAAGAGCAGCAGGGGACGCTTCCGGCGAGGCGGTTCCGCGAGATGATACACGTTCTCCGAAAACGGGAACTGATGCGGGGCGTTACGCCGGAAAAGATTCGGCAGATTTTGGAGGATTTGGGGCCGACTTTTGTGAAGTTGGGCCAGATCATGAGCATGCGTCCCGATTTTTTGCCGCAGGAATATTGCGACGCCTTGACGACTCTGCAGGCGGACGTCAGGCCGATGCCCTTCGAGGCTGTGATTTCCGTCTTGGAACGGGAATATAAAGGGCCGTGGCAAAAGTTTTTTTCCACGATCTCCAAAGAAGTTTTGGGCTCGGCGTCTATCGCCCAAGTACATCGCGCCGTTTTGACGACGGGCGAGGACGTGGTCATAAAAGTTCAGCGTCCCGACATTTACGACGTGATGGAGCAGGACATTGTCCTTTTGAAGCGTGCGGCGGCTCTGATGCAGGTTGTCGGCGCGGAACGAGGCGCCCTCGACGTCTCGACGATCCTTGACGAGATGTGGAAGATTGCCAAGCAGGAAATGGATTTTCTGATGGAAGCCGACCACATCGGCGAATTCCGCGATTTAAACGCGGGCGAGGAATATGTGGAATGTCCGAAGGTTTATCATCATCTGACCACGTCGCGGGTTCTCGTGATGGAGTATGTGGACGGGATACGATTCGACGACTCGAAAACGCTTCGCGAAAAGGGTTTCGATATGAACCAGCTGGGGCGGCGTTTGGGAGAAAATTACGTCAAGCAGATTATCGAGGACGGTTATTTTCATGCTGATCCGCATCCCGGCAATATCCGGGTGCGCGACGGCAAAATCGTCTGGCTTGATCTCGGCATGATGGGCAGGATTTCCAACAGCGACCGTCGGGCAATCCGAAAGGCCCTTTTTTCGCTGGCGAATCATGACACGCTGGATATGAAGGCCGCCGTTTTGGCGCTGGGGCTGCCTCGCGGGCGGGTCGATCATACGCGATTGTATGAAGATATCGACGCGATGATGACGACGTACGGCGATCTTGATTTCGGCTCGTTGCGGATGGGCGTGCTGACGCGGCAGATTATGAACGTGCTTCGCACGCATCATATCGGAATCCGGCCGGGTCTTAGTATGTTTGCCCGCGGCGTTTTGACTATAGAAGGCGTCATGCGGCAGTATTGCCCCGGCGTCAGTTTTGTGGAGATATTTACGCGGAGCATTCAGCTCAATATGCAGAAGGATTTCAACTGGCGCATGGAGTTGGACCGTCTGAAACAGGAAGGCTACGTTTTTTTCAAAAAGACCATGCGCCTGCCGGAGCAGCTTTCCGATATCCTGCAAATGACGATGCGCGGACAGACGAAGGTCAATCTCGACCTGACGGGGTCCGAGGAGCCTCTTCAGCGTATCGACGGCATGATGAACAAGCTGATTCTCGGCATGATCAGTTCGGCGTTGCTTTTGGGCTCCAGCGTTATCTGCACGACGCAGATGACGCCGAAGATTATGGAAATACCGCTTTTGGGCGTTTTTGGGTATTTGGCGGCGCTCGTTCTCTGCGGATGGCTGCTTTGGAATATTTTGCGAAAGTCGTAATAACGGTACAATTAAAGGGAGGGCTTCTCTATGCGGGGAATCCGCGGAGCAATAACGATCAAGAACGACACCGAGTCCGAGATTGTCGCGGCGGTGCGCTGGATGGTGACGGAGATGATCCGTCACAACGGTGTGAAGCCGGAGGACGTCGGCGCGGTGATTTTCAGCGCGACGGAAGATATCACGGCGGCGTTTCCTGCCGCCGGGGCGCGGCAGATTCCTGGCTTCGACTCGGTGCCGCTTTTCGACACGCGGCAGATGGCGGTTGAGGAGAGCTTGCCGCTTTGCATTCGCGCGTTGGTGCTTGCTGATACGGACAAGCCTCAGAAAGCAATTCGTCACGTCTATCTCGGCGAGGCGGCGCTTCTCAGGCAGGATCTTGTCATGAAGAAACCGGACGATCCGGAAGAAGAATGAAATAAAATAAGGAAGGAAGTTTTACCAATGAAAAAAGTCATTTCCACGGCGAAGGCGCCGCAGGCTATAGGCCCATATTCGCAGGCCATCGAGGCGGGCGATTTTATTTTTGTCTCGGGGCAGATTCCGCTGATTCCGGCTACAGGGGAGCTTGTGGAAGGAAGCGTTGAGGTGCAGACGGCGCGCGTGCTGGAAAACCTCAAAGCGATTCTCGAAGCGGCGGGTTCGTCGCTGGAAAGCGTCGTCAAGACGACGGTATATATCACGAACATGGACGACTTTGCGAAAGTCAACGGCATTTACGGTCAGTATTTCCAAGAAAATCCGCCGGCGCGGGTCTGCGTCGAGGTCAGCAAGCTGCCAAAGGGCGCGCTGGTCGAGATTGACGTGATCGCGGCGCGATAAAGATTATTGTATGGATTAAAATTGTTATGGAAGCAAGGATCTTGTTCAGTGCTTCCTATATAGAAGGGCGATGAAGGAATGTCGATAGACGCGACGAGCGTGAACGCGATCCGGGTGCTGTCCGCGGACGCGATACAAAAGGCAAACTCCGGCCATCCCGGGCTGCCGCTGGGGGCGGCTCCGGCGGCTTACGAACTTTGGGCGCGCCACATGAAGCACAATGCGAAAAACCCGAAATGGGCGAACCGCGACCGTTTTGTCCTTTCCGGCGGTCACGGCTCCATGCTTTTATATTCGCTGCTCCATCTTTTCGGTTACGGTCTGACGCTGGACGACCTGAAAAAATTCCGCCAGGACGGCTCGCTGACGCCGGGGCATCCCGAGTATGGCCATACCGTCGGCGTCGAGGCGACCACGGGACCGCTGGGCGCCGGCATGGGCATGGCCGTCGGAATGGCGATGGCGGAAGCGCACCTTGCGGCAATGTTCAACAAGCCGGGCTATCCCGTCGTCGACCATTACACCTTCGCGTTGGGCGGCGACGGCTGCATGATGGAGGGCATTTCTTCCGAGGCGTTTTCGCTGGCGGGCACCCTTGGTCTTTCGAAGCTGATCGTGCTCTATGACAGCAACTCGATTACCATCGAAGGCAGCACCGACTTGGCGTTCACCGAAAACGTCGGGAAGCGTATGGAGGCGTTCGGCTTCCAGACGCTGACCGTGGAGGATGGCAACGACCTCGCGGCCATCGGCAGGGCCATCGAGGAAGCGAAGGCGGACAAGGTGCGGCCTTCCTTCATCACAATCAAGACGCAGATTGGCTACGGTTGCCCGGCGAAGCAGGGCAAGGCCAGCGCTCACGGCGAGCCTTTGGGCGAGGACAATGTTGCGGAGCTTCGGAAAACGTTGGGGTGGCGATCGCAGGAGCCCTTTGACGTGCCGGAGGAGATTTACGCGCATTATGCGAGACTCGCCGAGGCGGGCGAAAAGGCGGAAGCGGACTGGAACGCGCTGTTCGCCGAATATCAGAAAAAATTCCCGGAGATGAAACAGCTTTGGGCGAAATGCCATGAAGCCGTCGATAAAGACGCCCTGCTTAGCGACGAAGCGTATTGGGCGTATGAGGATAAGGCGCAGGCGACGCGCAGCCTCTCCGGGAAATATCTCAACCGCTTGAAAGATAAATTGCCGCAGCTCTTCGGCGGCAGTGCCGATCTCGCGCCGTCGAACAAGACGGCTATGGACGGCGCAGGCGATTTTTCAAAAGGAGATTACGCAGGGCGCAATATCCATTTCGGCGTCCGCGAACTGGCTATGGCGGCGATTGCAAACGGCCTCGCGCTGCACGGCGGCCTTCGGCCCTATGTGGCGACGTTTTTCGTATTCAGCGACTACACGAAGCCGATGCTTCGTCTCGCGTCGTTGATGAAGCTGCCTGTGACCTACGTATTCACTCATGACAGTATCGGCGTCGGGGAAGACGGGCCGACCCACGAGCCCATCGAGCAGTTGGCTATGCTTCGCGCCCAGCCGAATATCAATGTATTCCGTCCGGCGGACGCGACTGAGACGGCGGCGGGTTGGCTACTCGCCGCGACGAGCGAGGAAACGCCGACGGCGCTTGTGTTGAGCCGACAGAATCTCCCGCAGCTTCCCGGCAGCGGCAAAGACGCTTTGAAGGGCGCCTATATCGTTTCGCCTTCCGAAAAGGAAGCGCCGGACGCGATCCTGATCGCAAGCGGATCCGAAGTAGCGCTGGCCGTTGAGGCGCAGGCGATTTTGAAAGCGGAGGGCGTCGATGCGCGGGTCGTAAGCATGCCCTGCATGGAGCTTTTCGAAGCGCAGGATGCGGCCTACCGAGAGAAAATCCTGCCGCAAAAAATCCGAGCCCGCGTGTCGGTGGAGGCGCTTTCGTCCTTCGGCTGGGAGCGATACGTCGGCCTTGACGGAAAAGTCGTGGCGATGGAGAGTTTCGGCGCGTCGGCCCCGGGCGGCACGTTGTTCAAAAACTTCGGCTTCACAAAGGAGCATGTAGCGGAAGTAGTGAAAGACGTTTTGAAGAATCTTTCCTAATATATATTGAAGGTTATGGCAAAAGGCTGCGTTCGATGGCGACGCGGCCTTTTTTATGCAATCAAAAAAGCAAAAGTTGATATTAAAACCTTTTGTTCCATTGCAAACTAATTATATAAGGTACATAATTCTTTGTTGAAATGTCTTCGCAGCAATTTTTTTAAAATTTTTTTTAGTGATTTATTGGAAATGTCTATGCTGCAAGGACTTTTTCAGTTTATGACACACACGGGTGCGTGTGCATGAAAAAACCAATAAAATAAGGGTTGACATTTATTTTTTCGGGTGATAATATATGTACTGCTTGGTCACAGACAGGGGTAGGAGGCGTGGCGCGAATGACATTGGAAACATTGGCGACGATGACGCATGTGACGGGCGTGAAGCAGGTTACGAAGGCTGTGAACAAGGGAAAAGCAGTTTGCGTATTTGTCGCGAGCGATGCGGATGAGCGTGTGACGCGGTCTTTGAAGGATCTGTGCGCCAACGTCGGCGTGGAGCTTGTTGAGAGCGCGACGATGGCGGAGCTCGGAAAGGCCTGCTCCATCGAGGTCGGCTCCGCGGCGGCGGCGGCCTTGAAGTAAACATGTTAAAAATCCGATGTTTTGTCGGGTTTTGATAAATTAAATTTTCAATATGAAGGAAGGAGGTGCATGTATGCCTACAATTAATCAGTTGGTCCGCAAAAGCAGACAGAGCATGCAGGAGAAATCCACAGCACCGGCACTCAAGAATTGCCCGCAGAAGCGCGGAGTTTGCACGCGCGTCTATACGACGACGCCGAAGAAGCCGAACTCGGCCCTGCGAAAGGTCGCTCGTGTTCGTTTGACGAACAGCATCGAGGTTACCGCGTATATTCCCGGTATCGGCCACAATCTTCAGGAGCACAGCGTCGTTTTGATCCGCGGCGGGCGCGTGAAGGATCTTCCGGGCGTCCGTTACCATGTGATTCGCGGCTCGCTGGATACGGCGGGCGTTCAGGATCGCAATCAGGGTCGCTCGAAATATGGCGCGAAGCGTGCCAAAAAGAAATAAAATATGAAGATTGATGGGCAGGAGGGATTTTGATGCCAAGAAAAGGCTCAGTACCGAAGCGCGATGTGCTGCCGGATCCCGTGTATCACGATAAAACGGTTACGAAATTTATCAATAAAGTGATGCTTTCCGGCAAGAAGAGCGTCGCGCAGCGCGTCGTTTACGACGCTTTCGAGACAATCCGCGCCAAGACGGGCAAGGATCCGCTGGAAGTTTTCCAGACGGCTCTGAAGAATGTCATGCCGGTTTTGGAAGTTCGCGCGCGTCGGGTCGGCGGCGCCAACTATCAGGTGCCGGTGGAGGTCCGTCCGGACCGCCGCATGACGCTCGGCATTCGTTGGATTGTCAACTACGCGCGGCTTCGCGGGGAAAAGACGATGAACGAGCGTCTTTCCGCCGAGCTGATGGACGCCGCCAATAACACGGGCGCGGCGGTCAAGAAGAAGGAAGACACGCATAAGATGGCCGAGGCAAACAAAGCGTTTGCGCATTACCGTTGGTAATCGGCTGTCGCAATGGTTTTAAGGAGAGATAAATAGTGGGAAGAGAGTTTTCGCTTGAAAAAACTCGCAATATCGGCATCATGGCGCACATTGACGCCGGAAAGACGACGACCACGGAGCGCATTCTCTTCTACACGGGCGTAAATCACAAGATCGGCGAGGTACATGATGGTGCTGCGACGATGGACTGGATGGATCAGGAGCAGGAACGCGGTATCACGATTACCTCGGCTGCGACGACGTGCCACTGGAAAAATCATCGTATCAACATCATTGACACGCCAGGCCACGTGGACTTTACGGTCGAAGTAGAACGCTCGCTTCGCGTCCTTGACGGCGCGATTGCGGTCCTGACGGCGCGCGGCGGTGTGGAGCCGCAGACGGAAACCGTCTGGCGGCAGGCGGAGAAGTATAACGTTCCGCGTATGGCGTACGTCAACAAGATGGACACGACGGGCGCAGATTTCTTCAACGTCATCAAGATGATGCAGGAGCGCCTGCATGCGAATCCGGTTGCAATCCAGATTCCAATCGGCGTCGAGGATTCGTTTAAAGGTATGGTCGACCTCGTAAAGATGGACGCGATCATCTATGAGGATGACCTCGGAAAGGTCAGTTCGGAGGTTGCGATTCCGGACGAATTGAAGGACATGGCCGAGGAGTACCGGGAGAAAATGCTGGAAGCCGTCGCCGAGACCGACGATGCGCTGATGGAGAAGTACCTCGGCGGCGAGGAGTTGACGGAAGCCGAAATCAAAGCGGCGATCCGTAAGGCGACCATCGCCTGCAAGATGTGCCCGGTGACCTGCGGCACTTCGTATCGCAATAAAGGCGTTCAGCCGATGCTGGATGCGGTCATCGATTACATGCCGGCTCCGACGGATATCCCGCCGATCGGCGGCGTAAATCCGGACACCGGAGAAGAAGACAGCCGTCCTTCGAGTGACGATGAGCCGTTTGCGGCGCTCGCGTTCAAGATTATGGCTGACCCGTATGTCGGAAAGCTTGCGTTCTTCCGCGTATATTCCGGTGTTTGCGAGAGCGGCTCCTATGTGTACAATTCGACGAAAGGCAAGAAGGAACGTCTTGGACGTATCCTCCAGATGCACGCGAATCACCGTAAGGAGCTCGACAGAGTTTACAGCGGCGACATCGCTGCGGCGGTCGGCCTGAAGGATACCACGACGGGAGACACGCTTTGCGACGAAGACAAGCCGATTATCCTTGAGTCGATGGTTTTCCCCGATCCGGTTATTTCGGTTGCGGTGGAGCCGAAGACGAAGGACGATCAGGAGAAGATGGGCATCGCGCTCCAGCGCCTTGCCGAGGAAGACCCGACATTCCGCGTTCATACGGATGCCGAGACGGGCCAGACGATTATCTCCGGTATGGGCGAGCTTCATCTGGAAATCATCGTCGATCGTATGCTCCGCGAGTTCAAGGTAGACTGCACGGTGGGCAACCCGCAGGTCGCTTATCGCGAGACGATTCGGAAGACTGTCAAGGCGGAAGGGCGTTTCGTTCGTCAGTCTGGCGGTCACGGTCAGTACGGTCACTGCTGGCTTGAACTCGAGCCGCGTCAGCCGGGCGAAGGCTTCGCCTTCGAGAACAAGATTGTCGGCGGCGTGATTCCGAAGGAATTCATCAACCCGATCGAGGCTGGCGTCAAGGAAGCCATGGAGAACGGCGTTATCGCCGGGTATCCGATGGTGGACATCAAGGCGACGGTTTACGACGGTTCGTTCCACGAGGTCGACTCGTCGGAAATGGCGTTCAAGATCGCCGGTTCGATGGCGTTCAAGAACGGCGCGGAGAAAGCAAATCCGGTTCTTCTGGAGCCGTATGTGAAGGTCGAAGTCATCGTCCCCGAGGAATACATGGGCGACGTTATCGGAGACCTGAATTCGCGGCGCGGACGCATTGAGGGCATGGAGCCGAGAAACGGCGCTCAGGTCATCAACGCGATGGTGCCGCTGGCGGAGATGTTCGGTTATTCGACAGATCTCCGCTCCAAGACACAGGGCCGAGGGAACTATTCGATGGAGGTTTCCTTCTACGATGAGGTTCCTAAAAATATATCCGATGCAATAGTATCCAAAAACAAAGGCGAATAAGGGAGGAAATTACGGAAATGGCAAAGCAGAAGTTTGACAGAAGCAAACCCCACGTTAACATCGGCACGATTGGTCACGTCGATCATGGTAAGACGACGCTGACGGCTGCAATCACGAAGGTGCTTGCTGAAAAGGGCAACGCGGACTTCATGGATTACAACATGATTGATAAGGCTCCGGAGGAGCGCGAGCGCGGTATCACGATCAACACGGCGCACGTCGAGTATCAGACGGACAAGCGTCATTATGCGCACGTTGACTGCCCGGGCCACGCCGATTATGTCAAGAACATGATCACCGGCGCCGCTCAGATGGACGGTGCGATCCTCGTCGTCAGCGCGGCTGACGGCCCGATGCCGCAGACTCGCGAGCATATCCTGCTCGCCCGCCAGGTCGGCGTTCCGGCTATCGTTGTGTTCCTGAATAAGGTCGACCAGGTCGACGATCCCGAGCTCCTCGAGCTCGTTGAGATGGAGGTTCGCGACCTCCTGACCGAGTATGAGTTCCCCGGCGACGAGATTCCGGTGGTTTCCGGCTCCGCTCTGAAGGCTCTCGAGGGCGACAAAGAGCAGCAGGAGAATATCATCAAGCTGATGGACGCTGTTGACGAGTACATCCCGACCCCGCAGCGCGACACCGAGAAGCCGTTCCTGATGCCGGTTGAGGACGTCATGACGATCACGGGCCGCGGCACGGTTGCCACGGGTCGCGTCGAGCGCGGCGAGCTGA
>JAEEGH010005336.1_pt1 | contig 32383 bp, 26 predicted proteins | sample 9134181 | NCBI WGS metagenome assembly JAEEGH01 (sample SAMN16246544, study PRJNA631951) | gut metagenome | biome: gut microbiome; feature: rumen; material: DP-attached | host: Bos | place: Iran: Karaj | collected 2018-10
ACCACCTCATACTCTATCTCCTTCCAACCCTTGAGCGATTTCTCCACCAATACCTGGGGCGAGAACGAGAAGGCCTCCTCGGCCTGCGCTAGGAGTTGTTCCTCGTTGTCGCAGAAGCCAGAGCCCAAACCACCGAGGGCGTAGGCGGCACGCAGAATGACAGGGAAGCCAAGCTCATGGGCGGCCTTCTGTACTTCCTCAACAGTCGAGCAGGCTTCACTCTTGATGGTTTTTACATCTATCTCGTCGAGTTTCTTCACGAAGAGGTCACGGTCTTCAGTGTCGATGATGGCTTGAACGGGAGTGCCCAACACCTTGACACCATATTTTTCCAGAACGCCGTTCTCATAGAGCTCCACACCGCAGTTCAGGGCCGTCTGACCACCGAACGACAGCAGGATGCCGTCAGGACGTTCTTTTTCGATAACGCGCTCGACAAACTCTGGCGTCACAGGTTGGAAATACACGGTGTCTGCAACATCCTTACTGGTCTGCACCGTCGCAATATTGGGATTAATCAGCACTGAATGAATACCCTCTTCCTTCAGCGCCTTCAGGGCCTGTGCACCGCTATAGTCGAACTCACCGGCCTGACCAATCTTCAGGGCACCAGAGCCAAGTAGTAGTACTTTTTTTATTTCTTTCTTCTCCATCATTCTAACATCTTTACGAATTCATCAAACAAAAACTCTGTATCTACAGGTCCTGAGCAAGCCTCGGGGTGGAACTGGGCCGACATCCACGGGTTCGTCTTGTGGCGGATGCCCTCATTAGAACCGTCGTTCATATTCACGAAAAGCGGTTCCCATTCGGCAGGCAATGTCTTGTCGTCAACGGCATAGCCGTGGTTCTGCGAAGTGATGAAGCAGCGTGTAGTGCCCACCTGCTGAACAGGTTGGTTGTGTGAACGGTGACCGTACTTCAGTTTGTAGGTATTTGCACCTGCGGCACGTGCCAACAGTTGGTTACCTAAACAGATGCCCATGCAAGGCTTCACCTCTGGGTTATTCAGGAACGTACGGATGTGAGCCACCGTCTTCTCGCAACGCTCTGGATCGCCAGGACCATTAGCGAGGAAGAGTCCGTCGAACTCCAATTGGTTAAAGTCGTAGTCCCAAGGTACACGCACCACCTCAATACCGCGACGAATGAGACAGCGGATGATATTCGCTTTCACGCCGCAATCCACGAGGACAACACGCTTGGTGGCGCCTTCGTTGTATGTGATGACCTCCTTGCAACTCACCTGCTCCACCCAGTTCACTGCACCGTAGTCTAGACTATCAAGATTGTCTAGTCTATCTAGACCTTCTAGGATAATCCTTCCCATCATCACGCCGTGCTCTCGCAGCACCTTTGTCAGGCGGCGCGTATCGATGCCCGTAATACCTGGCACCTGCTCACGCTTCAGCCAACTGGCCAACGACTCTTTGGCATTCCAGTGCGAATACGTCTCACTATAGTCAGCCACCACGAGCGCTTTGGCGTGGATGCGGTCGCTCTCCATAAACAGTGGCAGACCGTCGGCACCGTTGCCCGTATCAGGCACGCCGTAGTTGCCTATCAGCGGAAAGGTCGTCACCAATATCTGACCCGCATAGCTGGGGTCTGTCAGACTCTCCGGATAGCCCGACATCGCGGTATTGAATACGACTTCTCCGACACAAATGTCGGAGTGTGGCCCCCTGCCAGAAGGCCGCCCCCCGTTTGATCGGGGGGCTCCTGCATATCCGAATGACCAGCCACAGAACGTCGTGCCATCTTCGAGTATTAATCTTGCTTGTCTCATATATCTTATTGTTCTCTCTTTAATTTCTGCTCAACATAATTTATAAACGCCTGATTCACCAATTTATTGCCGCCTGGCGTGGGGTAATGACCCGTAAAGTACCAGTCGCCCGGATGATTGGGGCATGCCTCGTGCAGCCCCTCGATGCTCTGGAATACCAGTTCGATGGGTGCCTGCATATCGGCAGGACGCAGCATCTCGACAATTTTCTGATTGATTTCATCAACGGTGAAGGGCTCATAGACGGCACGCACACAGTTCTGCATCTCTTCCTTCGGTTTTGCCAACTCTTGCTTGCAGGCCAAATAGGTGTCGTTCACCAACTGCCACAGGCCCCGCTCCTCGATGAGTGCCATCGTGGCGCGAAAGGCACAGAACTCCTCCAGACGAGCCATATCGATGCCGTAGTAGTCGGGATAGCGTATCTGCGGTGACGAGCTGACCATGACTATCTTCTTGGGGTGCAGACGGTCGAGAATTTTGAAGATGCTCTCTCTTAACGTCGTACCGCGAACGATGCTATCGTCGATGATGACGAGGTTGTCCTCATAGGGTCTGAGCGAACCGTAACTGATGTCATAAACGTGGGCGGCGAGGTCGTTGCGTTCAGAGTTGTCAGCAATGAACGTGCGCATCTTGATGTCCTTCCAAACGACCTTCTCCGTGCGGACGTTGTGGCCTTGCTGGCGGAAGCCATCAGTCATTCCGTAGTAGGCAACCTCGGCGGTGTTGGGGATATAGGAGAAGACCGTGTTAGCGACGTCGCCATCGATGGCCTTCAGGATGGCTGGCGTCAACTGCTCGCCCAGTCGTTTGCGCTCCTGATAGATGTCACGATCAGAACCGCGACTGAAGTAGATGCGCTCAAAACTGCAGGCGCTAAGTTCTTGGGCTGGCATAATCTGCTCCAAATGGCTCTCGCCGTTCTTGCGGACGATGAGGGCCTCGCCAGGCTGTAGCTCCGCGACATCCTCGGCCTGCAGGTCGAAGGTGGTCTGTAGCACAGGGCGCTCGCTGGCCAGCGCGATAATCTCGTCGTCCTGATACCAGAAGGCGGGACGAATGCCCCACGGGTCGCGCACACTGAACATCTCGCCAGAGCCCGTCAGGCCGCACATCACGTAGCCACCGTCGTAGTGCTTCATGGTCGAACGAAGTACGTTGGCCATCTCCACGTGATTATCGATGTAGTCGGTGATGGCAGTACCCTCAAGTCCCTGTTCCTTAGCCTCAACGAACAAACGTTCCACCTCGCGGTCCAGGCGATGACCCATCAGTTCCAGCGTGATGTACGAGTCGCCATAGATACGCGGCGACTGGCCCTGTTCCGTCAGGAAAGAAAAGACCTCGTCGATGTTCGTCATATTGAAGTTGCCGCACAGACAGAGGTTCTTGGCACGCCAGTTGTTACGACGCAGGAAGGGGTGTACGAACGTCAGACCGCTCTTGCCTGTCGTAGAATAGCGCAGATGGCCCATCAGCAGCTCACCCTTCATCTCCTCCGTTACACGACTGAATATCTCGGTGATGGCGTCCTTACCCTCAGCCTTCTCACGGAACATATACTCCGTGCCTGCCTCGTTCCTCAGACTGACCGAGGCGATACCGGCACCCTCCTGTCCGCGGTTGTGCTGCTTCTCCATCATCAGATACAGCTTGTTGAAACCATAGGCCCACGTACCGTATTTCTTCTCGTAGTACTCCAGCGGCTTCAGCAGGCGAATCATCGCCACACCACACTCATGCTTCAGTTGTTCCATATTAGATGCAGGCCTTTATAAACGACATAAACAATGGATGCGGATGCAGCACCGTCGAAGAGTACTCTGGGTGGAACTGTGCACCGATGTACCAGCGTTTTTCTGCTATCTCGACAATCTCGACGAGGTCGGCGGCAGGGTTGATGCCTACACACTTCATGCCAGCCTGCTCGTATTCTTCCTTGTATTTATTGTTGAACTCGTAACGATGGCGGTGGCGCTCGCGGATGGTAGTGTGCCTTGCGGTTTTCCCGCAAGGATCCTGGTAGGCCTCATACGCCCTACTGCCTTCTCGCAGCTCACAATCGTATGCACCCAGTCGCATGGTACCGCCCATATCCTTGATATTCTTCTGCTCCTCCATGATGTCGATGACGTTATGGGGCGTATCAGGATTCATCTCGGCACTATTGGCATCCTTGTAGCCCAGCACATTGCGGGCAAACTCAATAACCATCATCTGCATACCCAGACAGATACCGAAGGTGGGAATGTCATGAGTACGGGTGTATTCAGCAGCGATGATCTTGCCCTCGATACCGCGCTGTCCGAAGCCTGGACAGATGACGATGCCTGCCATACCCTCCAGCTGTGTGGCGACGTTGTCCGTCGTCAGTTGTTCGCTATTCACGAAATGAATCTTCGCCTTCACATCGTTGTAGATGCCTGCCAGATTCAGACTCTCGCGGATGCTCTTGTAGGCATCCTGCAGGTCGTACTTACCAACCAGACCGATGTGTACCTCGCGCTTGGCGTTGCGCTGCTTGTCCAGGAAGTCGTGCCAGGGTTTCATAGCGGGTGTCTCACCAACAGGAATACCGATCTTGCGCATGATAGCGGCGTCGAGCCCCTGCTTCTGCATGCTCACAGGCACCTCGTAGATGCTGGGCATATCCTCGCTCTGCACCACGCATTCCAAGTCGACATTACAGAAAGATGCCACCTTCAGGCGTATAGCGTCGCTGAGGTGGCGTTCGGTTCTGAGGACGAGAATGTCGGGCTGAATACCCATGCCCTGCAGTTCCTTCACGCTGTGCTGCGTAGGTTTCGTCTTCAGCTCTTCTGCAGCTTTCAGATAAGGGACGTACGTCAGATGCACACACACGGCATCGCGCCCCAGTTGCCATCGCAACTGTCGGATAGCCTCCATAAACGGTGCACTCTCAATGTCACCAATCGTACCACCCACCTCGGTGATGACGAAGTCCAACTGCTCGCCCTTTTCCTCTTCACGCAGCATCCTGCGCTTAATCTCGTCGGTGATGTGCGGCACTACCTGGATCGTCTTACCCAGGTAGTCGCCGTGGCGCTCACGGTCGATGACGGTCTTGTAGATGCGCCCTGTCGTTATAGAGTTGTTTCGTGTTGTGTGTATACCTGTAAAACGCTCGTAGTGTCCCAAGTCCAAATCGGTCTCGAAACCATCCTCCGTCACGTAGCACTCGCCGTGCTCATAAGGATTCAGCGTACCGGGGTCGATGTTGATGTAGGGGTCAAACTTCTGGATGGTTACCTTGTAACCGCGAGCCTGTAAGAGTTTTCCGATGGAGGCGGAGATAATACCCTTTCCTAACGAGGAAACGACACCGCCTGTGACAAAAATATACTTCGTATCCATAAAAACAAATTGTATTTTATGGACTGCAAAATTACGCATTATTATTGATAATCGTTCAGGTACGACAAACATATCGAATGTTAAAAACACACCCAACTGACAATATGTAAAGTTTCGAGGACTGAAACCCTGCCGTCTGCTTACGCTTTGCAAGGAATCAGCCCTCGATACTATCAATCTGTCAATTCTAACTTACGGCTGTAGAGTGAAGCCAAAAACCAGATAGGCCTTCTGTGAACAGGGGTTAGCAGCCACCTGCGCAAAGATGGGAACCGAGAACGTATCTGTTATTTTGATGTCTTTTGTTGCCTTCAGAGCCAGATTGGTAACGGCAAAACCGTTGGTGCCGTACTGAGGCGAGGTATAAGGGACGGCACCAGCCGTAGCAGTCCACTCTATGGCAGAAAGTTTAAATGGGACAACTACTTCCATGTAACTGCTATAGGCTCGTTCGCCGTCCTCCTTATAGTCGTTGCCTGCGAAGTTAGTAAACCAGTTGAACGACGCAAAGCCAAAGTCATAGCCGATGTTGCCTTCAAATACGTGGTTGGTGGCGTGGGCATCATACTTGAAGTAGCGACCATCAGGGTCAGCGCCAGCGGGCATCGCATTGAACCAATAATCAGTGATACCAATGTTCAGACCGCCGATAGTGTAAGCCAGCGTGAGGTCAAACTCCTTGGTGTCGGCAGGGTTAACGAGTCCGTAACTACCCCAAGCCGTCAGCGACAGTCCTTTGTAAGCCACGCCCAGTGTAGGCTGGAAGGCCGTGCTACCCAAATCCTGGCCACGCCAGATATAACTACTTACAACGTCAGCAGCAATCGTTGTCTCTACTCCACTCTCCTCTTCCTGTGCAAAGGTGGTCATACTCATGGCCATACCCAATGCGAATAAAACAATCTTCTTCATAAACTTTTCAATTCTTCAATCATTCAATTTTTCAATTCTTCAATTCTTCAATTTTAGTTGTAACAAGCCTCTCCATGTTCATAGATGTCAAGACCTTCTTCTTCAATACGCTTATCAACACGCAAACCGTGAATATATTTTATGCCATAGAATAGGATGAATCCACATACAGCTGCCCAGAGGTCGATCATCAGGACGCCGAAGCACTCAGCACCGAAGAAGCCCCAACCGCCACCATAGAAGGCACCTGTCTCAGTGGCCAGCAGACCGGTCATGATGGTACCCAGGATACCGCAGACACCGTGTACAGAACTTGCACCTACAGGATCGTCGATGTGCAGCTTGTGATCAATAAACTCAATGGCGAATACCAATACTGTACCACAAACCAGACCAATAATCACGGCACCAACGGGAGATACGAGGTCACAACCAGCGGTGATACCTACCAGACCTGCCAGCACACCGTTCAAGGTCAGAGAGAGTGAAGGTTTGCCATACTTCAGCCAAGTGATGAACATCGTAGCCACACCACCTGCAGCAGCAGCGAGGTTGGTGGTCAGGAACACGTGAGAGATAGCGATGCGGTTTACCTCACCAGCAGCTGCGAGCTGAGAACCTGGGTTAAAGCCAAACCATCCCAGCCAGAGGATGAAGACACCAAGGGCAGCCATTGTCAGGTTGTGACCAGGGATAGCACGACTCTTACCGTCCTTGCCATACTTACCAATACGGGGACCCAGTGCCAGCGCACCAATCAAGGCGAGTACACCACCTACAGAGTGAACGATAGCAGAACCAGCGAAGTCGTGGAACACAGCGCCGAAGGTAGTCATCATAAAGCTGTCGACAGCATCGTTGCAGAGCCAGCCACCACCCCAGGTCCAGTGACCCTCGACGGGGTAGATAATCAGCGAGATGACGGCACTATAAATAAGGTACATAGAGAACTTGGTGCGCTCAGCCATAGCACCACTCACGATTGTAGCAGCGGTAGCACAGAACACAGTCTCAAAAATCAAGAATCCCTCTACAGGCAGATCGCTCTTGTAGAAACCCAGGTCGCCCCAGTTGGGCAGACCAATGAAACCACCCAGGGTATCTGCACCAAACATAAAGCCGAAGCCCAGGAAGAAGAACAGCAACGAGCCGAACATAAAGTCGACAAAGTTCTTCATCAGGATGTTCGCCGTGTTCTTACTACGTGTAAAACCTGCCTCACACAGCGCAAAACCGGGCTGCATCCAGAAAACCAACATGGCTGCCAATAGCATCCATACAGTATCGAGTGATAATCCAATTTCGTTCATAATCTTTTACTTTTTATTATTTCCAATAATTCAGGCCTCTCAGATGATTCCATCCATTCATGCGCATGATTGAATAAATTCATGCGCATGATTTCTCTTAATCATGCTGATGAACCGCTGAAACGATGCTCATCATGTATATGGAAATTTATTCATAAATCTTTACTTCTTGTCTCTCAGTACGGTGTCGCCGTGTTCGCCTGTGCGGATGCTCCATGTGTCAATCATATCGCTCACGAAGATGCGGCCGTCACCAACCTCACCCGTATGCGCCGTTTCCAGAATCACCTTCACCGTCGGGTCTACGAACTGGTCGCGACAGACAATCGTGATGGCTACGCGTTCAATCACATCCGTTGAATATTGCACGCCACGGTATATCCTTTCCTGTCGGCTCTGTCCGATGCCGTGCACGTTGTGGTACTCAAACCAGTCGATGTCCGACGAGAGCAAAGCTTCCTTCACATCCTCGAACTTCGTCTTGCGGATAATTGCTTCAATCTTTTTCATACCTTTTTACCTTTTTAATTAATACTGACCCCTCGGGGCTAACACTTTGTTATTTTCACACTGCAAAGTTACAGCATTTTGCTCAACTTTTTATAATCTTTCTTTCATTTTGATTATAAAAACTATTACCGAATGACATTTTGTAAATCATAACGTTGAATATTCTTGCATTTTGTTTACAGTTTGTCTGCTCAGGCTACCATTTCGTTACAAAACGTCAGTTTTAACAGAATTGTGTTCGGACACACACGTTTTTGCCATTGACAAAAAGAATCCGCAAAGCCCTTAACAGCTCCGCGGATTCATCAGATATTATCGTTGGCTATGGTTTTATCCTTTACTCCATTTCTCAATACGGTCGAGGGCCTCGTCAGTCTTTTCGTGACTATTGAAAGCCGTAAAGCGCACGTAGCCCTCACCACTGGGACCGAAGCCGACACCTGGCGTGCAGACTACGTTGGCACCATAGAGCAAGGCCTCGAAGAACGACCATGAGTCCATGCCTTCTGAGGTACGCATCCAGATATAGGGGGCATTCTCACCACCATAACATTCGTAGCCCAGTGCACGCAGACGTTTCAACATCCTTTGGGCATTGTCCATATAGTAATCGATGGTGGCCTTGATTTGCTCCTTACCCTCTGGGCTATAGATGGCTTCGGCAGCACGCTGAGAGATATAGCTCGTGCCATTGAACTTCGTACACTGGCGGCGCAGCCACAACTGGTTCAGCGGGATGCGCTCACCCTCGAAGGTTGAAACAGTCACTTCCTTAGGCACAACGGTATAGCCACAACGCACACCTGTAAATCCTGCCGTCTTCGAGAACGAATGGAACTCAACGGCACACTTTCTGGCACCACGAATCTCATAGATGCTACGTGGAATCTCTGGGTCGCGGATATAGGCTTGGTAGGCAGCATCATAGAGGATGAGCGCATCGTTCTTCAACGCATAATTCACCCACTTGCGCAGTTCCTGTTTGGTAATGACCGTACCCGTCGGATTGTTGGGATAGCACAGGTAGATGACGTCCACAGGGCGTCCCTTCGGCAGTTCAGGAATAAAACCGTTCTCTGCCGTCGTCGGCATATAGCGCACGTTGGTCCAGCGACCTTCGTTATAGATGCCACAACGACCAATCATCACGTTCGAGTCGATATAGACAGGGTAAATAGGGTCGGTCACACCGATAAAGTTGTCCCAATGCAGCAACTCCTGGAAGTTACCCGTATCACTCTTCGCACCATCATTGATGAAAATCTCGTCGATACCTAGGTGTACACCACGTGTCAGGAAGTCGTTCTTCAGGATGGCCTCACGCAGGAAGTCATAACCCTGCTCAGGACCATAACCGCGAAAACCCTTGATGGTACCCATCTCATGGGCAGCCTTATGCATAGCCTCCACGACGGCAGGTGCCAATGGTTGCGTCACATCGCCAATACCCAATGAGATAACGTCAGCCTTGGGATGCATCACCTTGAAAGCGTTCACCTTCTTGGCAATGTCAGCGAACAGGTAGTTGTTCTGTAGGTTCAGGAAATGAATGTTTACTAATGCCATATTGCGTTTATCATTTATCAATTATCATTTTTCAGTTAGGACAGAGTCCGCTTCTATTTCTCCATCAAACACGAATTCCGCAGGTCCCGTCATATAGACGTGGTTATCACTTTCGCGCCACTCGATGCTCAGCGTACCTCCATCCATTACGATATCCGACTTTCGGCCGGCCTTGCCTGTCAGCGCTGCAGCAACTGCGGTAGCGCAAGCGCCAGTTCCACAGGCCTCCGTGATACCACTACCCCGCTCCCAGACACGCGTCCTTATAGTCGTGTGGTCAGCGGTTTCCCCGCTGACAATCCGTGCAAATTCGATATTACACCTTTGCGGGAATGCCGGATGACGCTCCAGTGCTCGTCCCGTCTCTCCTACCTGATCCACATCCTCGGTAAAGATAACGTAGTGCGGATTACCCATCGACACGAACGTACCTTTATCCAGCACGCGATTTCCAAGGAACTGCGACTCATCCTCCAGCACGGGCTTACCCATATCCACCGTAACGCTTTCCACCTTATTATTAATAATGTCTAGCTGCAAGGTTTTTACACCTGACAGCGTCAGCAGGCGAATCTTCGTTTTCGTCGTCAGTCCCCTTTCATACAGGTACTTGCCAATGCAACGGCTCGCATTGCCACACATCATGGCCTCCGAACCGTCTGCATTATAGATGTGCATCGTGTAGTCAGCCTCAGGCACAGGACTCTTACCTATCAGCACCAGTCCGTCAGAACCAATCCCCTTGTGGCGATCGCTCCACACGATGGCTGCCTGCTGAGGGTTCGGCACCTTCTGCTCCATCGTATTGACATAGATGTAGTCGTTGCCGCAACCGTGCATTTTCGTAAACCTGATTTTCTGTGCCATATTGCTTGCTATTTTGCAGTTTTGCTATCCTTTTGCCACTTTTTCGACTGCAAAGGTAAACAAAAGGATAGAAACGCCAAAGAAAAGCACAACTTTTTGCATTTCCATTTAACAAAAAAGTGTCATTTTGTAAAGAATCCGGCCACAAATTCTGCCATTTTGGTTACACCTTGTCGTTTCGTCCCTTGATTTATCAGCAAAGTGTCAGTATATGTTAATTATCGTGATTTTCTAACGTTATTTCACAAGAAATGACTACCTTTGTGCAAAGTTGTACCCAACAAGGACAAAACAGACATGGAACAAAACAACGAGTTGCGCACCGCGTGGGACTTCGTCGAAAGCACGGGGCGCAGCATATTTCTTACTGGCAAGGCGGGAACAGGCAAGACGACATTCCTGAAAGCCATTATGGAGCACTCGCGCAAGCGCCCTATCGTCGTGGCGCCGACAGGTGTAGCGGCCATCAATGCAGGGGGCGTCACCATCCACTCGTTCTTCCAGCTACCGTTCTCGCCTTACGTGCCTGGTGCAAAGGTCGAAAGCAAGTTTGACTTCGGCAAGGAGAAGAGAAAGATCATCGCCTCGTCCGACCTGCTCATCATCGACGAGATTTCAATGGTACGTGCAGACCTGCTCGATGCCATCGATGCCGTACTGCGTCGCTTTCGTGAACACGGACAGCCATTCGGAGGCATGCAACTGCTGATGATTGGCGACCTGGCACAGTTGACACCTGTTGTCACGCCCGAAGATGAGCGCATGCTGAAACCTTACTACGACACGCCGTACTTCTTTGGTTCGAAGGCACTGCAGCAGATTGACTACGTCACCATTCAGTTGAGCCATGTCTATCGCCAGCAGGACGAGTCGTTCATCGCACTGTTGAATGAGATTCGCGAGGGACATCCGTCGGCAGAGGCATTGTCGGTACTTAACTCGCGCTGCAAGCCCATGTTCATCCCTCGTCCCGAGGAGCCGTACATTCGCCTGACCACCCACAACAACCTCGCCAACTTCTACAACGAGTCGGAGTTGCAGAAGCTCCCAGGCCGTTCGTACCAGTATCAAGCAGAGGTCAAGGGCACGTTCCCTGAATACTCCTATCCCACGGCCGAGACGCTGGTGCTGAAGGAGGGTGCGCAGGTGATGTTTGTGAAGAACGACCCCTCCGGCGAACACCTTTATTATAATGGTCGTATCGGTCGTGTGATGGAGGCATCGGAAAAACGTCTGACCGTCTATTGCGAGGGCGACGCTAATGCCATCGAGGTCGAACCGCTAGAATGGGAGAATACGCGCTATACGCTGAATGAACAGACACGCGAGATAGAGAGCGAGGTGCAGGGAACATTCAAGCAATTGCCGCTGCGACTGGCGTGGGCTATCACCATCCATAAGAGTCAAGGCCTGACGTTCGACCGTGCCATCATCGACGCCAACCAGTCGTTTGCTCCTGGTCAGGTGTATGTCGCCCTGAGCCGCTGCCGTACCCTCGAAGGATTGGTGCTTGCTTCGCCCTTGGACGCTCGTGCCGTCATCAACGACGAGCGTGTAGACTCATACATTTCTCAGCAGGAATATCAAGCCGAGCGCAGTATCCAGCAATTGCCTTTGCTCAAACAGGAGTACGAGCGCTACCTGCTGATGCAGCTCTTCGACTTCCGCGCCATCCTCTATTTGGAAGAAACGATGGTGCGCATCTTCGCTGAGTTCTTCTACCATAGTCACGCCTCGCTCAAGCAGTTGCACGACCAAACACTTTTTGATCTGCGTCAGCGTGTTCTGGAGGTCGCTGTCAAGTGGCAACAGAAGATTCAGATCATGTCGATAGAGTCTCTTCGCGATGCCGACTTCCTCGACCGCGTAAAGCGTAGTGCCGAATACTTTGCCGACCAGCTACGCGACATCCTCAATAAGCCCATCGCACTCTCCTTCAAAGTAGAGACCAACAATAAACAAGCCTCGCGCCGCCTCAACAACGTCCTACCCGACCTCAAGCAAGCGTGGCTCGCTCGCCGCTACCTGCTCTTGAAGATGGCTGAGAAAGGCTACACCGTCGACAACTACCTGCACGAAAAGCAGATGTCCATGCTCGATGCCCTGAGCGAGGGCGATGTGAAGCCCAAGCGCCAGCGTAAGCCTAGAAAGAAATGATTTCCTACCTGAATAAAAATGATGATATGATACAGCCCAAATTATTTGATTACGACCTGCATAAGGATGTGGTAGCGTTCAGTACGACGCGACGTGGTGGATTCAGTACGGGGGCGTATGGTGAGTTCAATATCAACCGCTACTGTGGCGACGATGCTGAGGCCATCCGCAAGAACCGTGCTCTGCTGTGCCAGCAGTTGGGCATTAGCGACGACCGTCTTATCATGCCCCATCAGGTACATCTCGTGCAGTCCGTTCAGATTGACGAAGCGTTTTTTGCGCTGTCGGAAGAAGACAGACAAACACGGTTGGAGGGCATCGACGCGGTGATGACTAATCTCTCGGACGTATGCATCGGGGTCAGCACAGCCGACTGCATTCCGTTGCTCGTCTACGACCCTCGTCAACACGTTGTGGCAGCCATTCATGCTGGCTGGCGCGGCACCGTCCAGCGCATCGCACAGCAGACCATTGCGGATATGACGACAGCATACGGTTCACAACCGGCCGACCTGCGCGTTCAGATTGGTCCAGGCATCAGTCTCGACAGCTTTGAGGTGGGCGACGAGGTCTATGACGCCTTCGCGGCAGCAGGTTTCGACATGAAGTCCATCAGCAGGCGCGAGGCGAAGTGGCACATCGACCTGCCTGAGTGCAATCATCTGCAACTCATTGCTGCTGGCGTGCCCGAAGCTCACATCTCCGTTGCCGACATCTGCACTATCAAGCAATCTGACACCTTCTTCTCCGCCCGTCGGCTGGGCATTCAGTCAGGCCGCATCTTCACGGGTATTATCCGTAAATAATGAACAACTAATTATAAATTAATGACAACAATGGATATAAAGGAACTATTGAATCGGACAGATAGGTTTGCAGCCAATGCAGGTTGTAAGATTACGGAGGTGGACGAGCAGCATGCTGTGGCGGAGATGACGGTGACGACGATGCACCTGAATGGCGGCAATGTGTGCCAGGGAGGGGCGCTGTTTACGTTGGCAGACTTGGCCATTGCTGCCTGGATGAACTACAACGGTCAACTCACGTTTGGCATCAACAACAGCATCATGTTTGTTTCGAGCGCGCGCGAGGGTGATGTGCTGCGGGCAGAGGCTGTCGGCATCTGCGACCATCATAAGATTCCTGCTGTAGAGGTGCGCGTGACCAATCAGGACGGACGGCTCATCTGTCATGTGACGGGCATGGGGTATCGTAAGAACAGTAACGTACCAACGGAAGAAACGAAATGAAAAAGGTCATCGTGGCGATTGATTCGTTCAAAGGCTGTCTGACGTCGGCTGAGGCTAATCAGGCGGCAAACGAGGGTATTTGGGCAAAGATGCCTGAGGCAGAGGTCGTGCAGGTGCCTGTGAGCGATGGCGGCGAGGGATTTTTGGAGGCTTTCCATGCAGCGATGGGCGGCGAGATCGTGGATGTCAACGCGAAAGACCCACTGATGCGAACCATCGTGGCGCAGTATCTCGTACAGGGCGATACGGCAGTGATAGAGATTGCCAAGGCCAGCGGACTGACACTGATCTCGCCAGAAGAACGCAATCCGATGGTAGCCACGAGTTATGGTACGGGTCAGTTGTTGGTGGATGCTGTCCACAAAGGCTGCAAGCATATCATTGTAGGACTTGGTGGTAGTGCCACCAGCGATTGCGGCATGGGCATGCTGCGGGCGATTATCGATGCCTTTTCAAAGGGAGGAAACTGGGATGACGTGCGCGAACTGGATGACGTGCGCTTCACGATAGCAACGGATGTCACTAATCCGCTCTGTGGCGAGAATGGGGCTGCCCACATTTTTGCGCCTCAAAAAGGCGCGACACCAGAAATGGTCGAGGCCCTTGATGCTCGTGCCAAACGCTTTGCGGAGGTCTCTGCCAAGCATCTGGGGCACGACTGCCAGAATATGCCAGGGGCAGGTGCAGCAGGCGGTTTGGGCTATGCGTTCCTGCAATATATGAATGCGGAGTGTCGGTCAGGTATCGACCTCCTGCTGGATACCATTCATTTCGATGACCTATTGCAGGATGCCGACCTCGTCATCACTGGCGAAGGCTCTGCTGACCGCCAGACGCTGATGGGCAAACTGCCTTTTGGCATCTTGCAACGCGCACTAAAGCACGACGTGCCCGTTATGCTGATAGCCGGTCGTATAGCTGACGAACAACTTCTCCTTGATGCCGGCTTCTCCCGCGTCGCCTGCATCAATCCTCCAGACTTACCCCTTGTAATTGCGATGCAACCCGCAACGGCAAAAGAAAACATCAGAAAAACAGTAAGAATATGAAAAACGTGGAGATACATAGTTGTCCTGAGTTGATGGACTACATCCAGGAAGTGGGATTCCTACCGTTACTGGATAGTGGTATTCGCGACTACTCGGCTGAGGATGTCGTCGATGAGGACAATCGATATGTCGTGTTCGACGACGGTGGCTGGGACTGGCCACTATGGAAGTGGAAGGGGCCTATTGTCACGGAGGGTCGCTGCGTGTATGGCAAATTCTTTGCGGGCAAGGCGGGCTTTGTGAGCAAAGAGTGGTGGCCCGATTTATGCAACTATCGCCGCGCTTCGAGACCTGCGTCCGTTGAGGGAAGCATCGAAGAGACAATCCTATTAACATTGGCTGAGCACGGCAGTCTGATAACGCGTGAACTGCGGGCTGCCTGCGGATTCGATGGTCCCAAGATGCGGAGCAAGTTTGACGGCTATGTGACGCGCCTGCAGATGGCCTGTCGCATCGTGACTGAGGACTTCGTTTATCCCACCGACAAACATGGGCGCGAATATGGCTGGGGCTGGTCGTTGCTAACAACGCCCGAATCGCTATTAGGGCGTGAGATGTGTCGATGTGAGCGGACGCCGCAGGAGTCGTTCGAGCGGATGAAGGGGCACCTTAGCAAGCTGTTGCCTGAGGCGACGGAGAAACAAATCGAGAAACTCATCAAGTAGCATGAGCATCAAGACAATCATACTAATCCTAACAACAACGATGATGATGAACGGATGTAAGGGACAGACGCAGGCTCCTGTGGTGAGGCCGGCAACACAGGCGAACCGATTCTATACGGGCGATGCACGAGAACTGAGCGAGGAGGTGGACAGCTTCCTGGCGTTGCATAAGGGCGACGCGAAGTACAGTAATGTGGCAGCATTGATAGTGCCGCATGCAGGGTATTATTTCTCAGGTAATGTGGCGGCATCGGCGTATATGGCGATAGACGCGAAGAAGCAGTACAAACGGATTTTCCTGTTAGGGCCGAGTCACCACGAATGGCTCGACGGGGCGTCGGTGAATACGGAAGCGGACTATTATGCCACGCCATTAGGCAGTGTGAAGGTGGACCACGAAACGGCTGTTAAACTGACCACGAATAATACGAATAAAACGAATAATAAGAGTACGGATGGAACGGATAAAACGGATTCTGTGTTCTATTACAGGCCTGAGGCACACGACAGGGAGCATTGTCTGGAGGTGCAGTTGCCGTTCTTGCAAAGATTCTTCACTCTTCATTCTTCACTCTTCAATCAAGAAGTACCCCCCATTGTGCCGATTGTTATTTCGACGAATGATTACGAGAAATTGAATCGGATGGCGGAGGTGCTGAAACCGTACTTTACGGACGAGAACCTCTTTATTATTAGCAGCGACTTCTCGCACTATCCGTCGTATGAGGATGCCTATGAGGTGGATGCCAAGACGGGCAAGGCCATTGAGACGGGCGACGTGGAGGAGTTTATTACGACCATCAATGCCAATGCACGAAGTGGTAAACGCAATCTGCAGACGAGTGCTTGTGGTGAGTTTGCCATCATTACGCTGATGCTGATGCTCGACAACCAGTATGAGGTGAAGCACCTGATGTATCAGAACTCGGGTGACATCGATAATCACGATCATAGTAGGGTAGTGGGCTACCACTCGTTCGCGATTATTCGCAGCGGACTTACGCAGACTAACACGGACTTTTCTTTATCCGCAGAAGATAAGAAGATGCTAAAGGACATCGCTTTGCAAAGCATCGTGGATTCATTAAACGGTAAGCCTATCGCGCAGCCAATTGTCAATTCTCAATTGTCAATTCTCAATTCAAAATGCGGAGCTTTCGTCTCGCTGCACAAGCACGGCCATTTGCGTGGCTGCATCGGACATTTTGGAGAGGACTATCCGTTGCATGAGATTGTAGCAGAGATGGCACGAGCAGCAGCCTTTGAGGACCCACGGTTTATGCCCGTCACTCGTGACGAACTGAACGACCTCGATATTGAGATCTCTGTGCTCACGCCTATGCGTCGCATACAGAGTCTGGACGAGTTTGAACTGCATCGTCACGGTATCTATATCAAGAAAGGCTATCGCAGTGGCACATTCCTGCCGCAGGTGGCCGACGAGGTGAATTGGACCAAAGAAGAATTCGTGGGACATTGCTCGCAGGACAAGGCCGGACTGGGCTGGGACGGCTGGAAGGACGCTGAACTCTACGTTTACGAAGCGATTGTTTTCTAAACCACGAATTGCAGAATCAAACGAATTCTTTTCGATCACGGATGATGGAATGCAGGTATTATAAGCGGTTGGATGACGGTCGGGTGGAGTGTACGCTTTGTCCTCACCGTTGTCGTATTGCTGAGGGCAAGACGGGTATTTGCCGTAGTCGTCGAAATCAGGGCGGCGTGCTCGTGAGCGAGGTGTACGGCAAGCCTTGCTCGCTGGCTATCGACCCCATCGAGAAGAAGCCGCTGTACCACTTCCATCCTGGCACGACGTGTCTATCGCTGGCCTGTACGGGCTGTAACTTCCGCTGTCTGAATTGTCAGAACCATGACATTTCGCAGGTGTCGCCTGCTGATGTCAATCATTACGAGTTGTCGCCTGAGGACGTTGTCGCGCTTTGCCTGAAGCACCATTGTCCAGGCATCGCCTACACCTATACTGAGCCGTTGACCTATCTCGAGTATATCATCGATTGTGCACGGTTGGCCCATGAGGCGGGACTCTGGAACATCCTCGTAACGGCGGGCTATGTCTGTCAGGAACCACTAAGCGACCTGCTGCCGTATCTCGATGCCGCCAACATCGACCTCAAATCCTTCAGCGACAACATATATAATAAGGTAAGCGGAGGCCATCTGCAGCCCGTTCTCGACACCATCCTCGCCATGAAGCAGGCTGGTGTGTGGGTAGAAATCACCAATCTCGTTATTCCTGAGATAAATGACGATATGGATATGATTCGTCAGATGTGCCGCTGGCTCGCTAACAACGGCCTCACTGAGGCCCCCTTGCATTTCAGCCGTTTCTTCCCTCGCTACAAGATGCAGGACACGCCTCCCACACCCATCACGACGCTGAAAGCAGCCAAGCGCATCGCTGAGGAAGCAGGCATCAAGTTTGTCTATTTGGGGAATGTTTGAATCATAAAGAATGTTAAATAATTAAAGGTGTCCTGACTTTTGGGACAGCCATGGCTTATCTTTGCACTCGATATGTTGACAGAACAGACCATGGAAAAGCTGCGAATACTCGCAGAGTCGGCGAAGTACGATGTGTCGTGCTCGTCGAGCGGCACTGTGCGCAAAGGTAAGCAAGGCATGGTGGGTTCTACGGTAGGTGGTGTGGGTATCTGCCACTCGTTTGCTGATGATGGAAGGTGTATCTCGTTGCTGAAGGTGATGCTGACGAACTACTGTATGTATGATTGTGCATATTGTATCAATCGTCGAAGCAATGATATCAAGCGGGCAACACTCTCTGTCAGTGAACTCGAGGAAATCACGATGGAGTTCTATCGTAGGAACTACATCGAGGGACTCTTTCTAAGTAGTGGTGTCGTGCGCAATCCTGACTATACGATGGAGCGGTTGACGGCTATTGCTCGCGACCTCAGAACCATTCATCGTTTCAACGGCTATATCCATCTGAAGAGCATCCCTGGCTGTTCGCAGGAACTGCTCAATGAGGCTGGGCGCTATGCCGACCGTATGAGCGTGAACATCGAGATTCCCAAGGAGGAGTCGCTGAAACTGCTTGCCCCTGAGAAAGACCATAAGAGCGTGTTCCAACCCATGAAGCTCATCCAACAGGGTGTATTAGAGAATAAGGAAGATCGCAAGAAATACCGCTATGCACCGCGATTTGTGCCTGCGGGGCAATCTACCCAAATGATTGTGGGGGCAACGAAAGAAACGGACAAAGATATCCTCCAGATGTCGTCGATGCTCTATGGACAACCCACGATGCGACGCGTGTATTATTCGGGGTATGTGAGTGTGAACACCTACGACCCACGACTGCCCGTACTGAAACAACCGCCCTTGGTGCGCGAGAATCGCCTCTATCAGGCCGACTGGCTGTTGCGCTTCTATCATTTCAGTGTCGACGAAATCGTCGACGAGATGCACGCGAACCTCGACCTCGAGGTTGACCCCAAACTGGCGTGGGCACTCAGGCACCCTGAGTACTTTCCTGTGGATATTAATACCGCCGACTATGAGCAGCTATTGCGCGTTCCTGGCCTCGGTACCAAGTCGGCCTATCTAATAGTGAACTCGCGTCGCTTCAATCGCTTGACGTCTTATGACCTGAAGAAGATGGGCGTGGTGATGAAGAAGGCGAAGTACTTCATTACCTGCAACGAGTTGACTTCCCAGTTCTCACAGCCCATCATCGGCATCAACGAGCTACGTCCTGAACGACTGCGCCCCCTGCTTATCAGCAAGGCACAACAAAAGCGCGCCGCCGCCGAAAGGCAACTCTCCTTCGATTTCAAGGACGATGCAGAGAAATAATCAATAACAATTCAAATAACAATTAACATGAAAAAGGTAATTATTTGCTTATTGCTGGCCATGATGTCAGTAGCCGGATACGCTCAGAGCGTTGTCGGCAAGTGGGTAACAGAAGGTGGTGATTCTCAGGTGGAGATTTACCAGAGTGGTGACAAGCTAAACGGCAAGATTGTCTGGCTGAAGAAAGGTGACGGACAGCTCGACGTCCACAATCCTGACAAGAAGCTGCAGAGCCGCAAGCTCGTTGGCGTCAACATCCTGACAGGTCTCACCAAGAAAGGCGAGAAGTGGGAAGGCGGCAAGATCTACAATCCCAAGAACGGCAAGACCTACAAGTGTTCCATCTGGCTCGACGGCAACAACCTGAAGGTCCGCGGCTACGTCGCCATGTTCTACGAAACCCAGACTTGGACAAAAAAGTAAGTTCACGCCCCACAAGTGAGAACTTATAAGCATTAAGCAGGCTGAAGTCAATTGTCTTCAGCCTGCAATGCTAAATATCAGAATGGATCATGGAGGAATCAAAAATATGTCCTTCATATTTATTTCATCACCACTTTTACAGACTTATCACCTATTTTTATTATAACAACTTCGCCCTTCTTTATATTTGTGGCAAGTGTGGCTTCGTTGCCACTGGCCTTTGTTGAGCCAACCACCTGGCCAGAAACAGAATAGATGGCAATGTTTGTTCCCTCATAGTTTTTGACTTTTTTCGAAAAAATCTCTCATCTCTCCCATAATCGCTGGGAATGCCTTTGTAGAAAGGGGATTTGGCATGGGAGAGATGGCGGGAGAGATAAAAAACACCAGAATCCCTTTATATAAAGGGCTCAGAGCCATCCGATGGGAGAGATGGATCTGATTTCGTTAATACTCCTTCGTTATCTGTCAATAAGGCACATTTAATCCGCGATAATGCAGCCTTAATGGTGCGAAATGTTCCCACGCTGGGAATCATTTATTCCCAGGCTGGGAACAAAACATTCCCAGCTTGGGAAAATCATTCGTGCCCAGCAGAAAAGATTGTTTTTCTTTTGCTTTTTGCACATTTTTTCGTACCTTCGCATTCAATATGACGGTATATGTGTTTGACGGAACGATGGACGGACTGCTAACGGCGGTGTTCGACGCATTCCTTTTGAAGGAACAGCCCGAGCAGTTGCTGGCGGAGGGCGATGCGCTGCCGCTGTTCTGCGACCATACCTATCATGTGACGTCAGACGAAGAGAAGGCACGACGAGTGTGGGCTGGACTGGAGAAGAAACTGACGCGCGAGGCCTTGCGATTGATTTCCGTCAGTTGGCTGTCGGAATTGCGGGAACTGAACACACCGTTGTTCCTATATATATGTAAGGTATTCCGTCAGGGCGACATATCGCGGAACTTCGCTGATGCTAATGTCCTCGCGGTGACGAATATCGCCCGTCGCGTGCTGCACGAGCAACTGAGGATGAAGCAGTTCATCCGCTTCCAGAAGGCGAAGGACGGCACGTATCTGGGCGTCGTCTCGCCCGACCACAACGTGCTACCCATCATCACCGACCATTTTCAGGACCGCTTCAACGACCAGCCGTGGCTGATATACGATGCGAAGAGACATTATGGCTACTACTATGACGGCAAAACCGTCATACACGTCACCTTCGAGGACGAGGCTACTGTGCCCTTCGATTTATCGAACGGGAAACTCGATGCCGACGTGCTGAGCGAGAACGACCAGCTGTTCCAGGACCTCTGGCGCACATACTTCAAGGCCATCTGCATCAAGGAGCGCATGAACCCTCGCAAGCAGTTGCAGGACATGCCGCGCCGCTATTGGAAATACATGACGGAGAAGAATTGAAGGATTGAAGGATTGAAGAACTGAAGAATTGAAGGATTGAAGAATTGAAGGATTGAAATATGACAGAGAAATACGCATTATTTTTCGACATCGACGGCACGCTGGTGAGTTTCCAGACGCACGAGATTCCTGCGTCGACCATCCTTGCGCTGACGCAGGCCAAGGCCAACGGTTCGCGGGTGTATATCGCCACGGGCCGTCCGCCGCTGATTATCAACAATCTGGGCGCTATTGAGCACCTCATTGACGGCTATATCACCACCAATGGCGCACTGTGTTTTGTGGGCGACGAGATGGTCACGTGCCAACCCATTCCCAAGGACGACGTGACGACCTGCGTGGAAGACTGTCAGGAAAAAGGCAACAGCCTCATCGTCGTGGGTCGTAAGGACGTGGCGGTGCTCGACCCCAAGGGCGACGTAGACCGCATCTTCCGTCAGATGCTCGCCGTGAAGAACCTCGACCAGGCCTCACCGCTCGACGTCGTGCTCCAACAGGACATCCTGCAGTTGACGCCCTTCTTCCCTGCCGACTACGAGCCTGTGCTGATGGCCCGCATGCCGCAATGCGTCTCGGGCCGCTGGCATCCGGAGTTTACGGACATCACCGCCAACGGTGCCGACAAGGGCAAGGGCATTCTGGCGATGGCCCGCCACGAGGGCTTCGACCCCAGCCGCACGATGGCCTTTGGCGACGGTGGCAACGATACCTCCATGATTCTCCAGGCCGGCATCGGCGTGGCGATGGGCAACGCCATCGACGCCCTCAAGCAACAGGCCGACTACGTCACCTCTTCTGTCGATGACGACGGCATCCTCAACGCTTTGAGACATTTCGAAGTGATATAATTTTCGTTAAAGTCTGATTATCTGTGAACGGTTTCCGTCTTTCTGTGTATGCAATGATAGAGAGACAGAAATCGTTTAATCATTTAAGAAACAAGAAATGAAAAGAGTATTCGTATGTATGGCGCTGGTGGCGCTGAGCATGAGTGCAATGGCACAGACAAAAGCAGTAAGGATTGAAAGTCCCCTCGTTTCAGAGAAGGACTTCGTGTGGTACACAGAACAGAAGGAGGCGTGGAAGGCTGAGACACAGAAGAACCCCACGAACGAGACGGCGTGGCTGAATTATTACAATGCGGCCCGTTACATGAGTTGGTTCCAGCAGGAGGATTCGACAGCCAAACAAGTAGTACGCGAGATGGAAACCACCATCCCCAATAGCTATACCTTTAACTTCTGCGCTTATCGCGAGTCGGTACAAGGCAAGGGCTATGGCAACCCCAAGACGTATGCTGAGGCTGCATTGGCAAAACTGCCTGACGAGATGCAGTTCTTCGACTATGACAACTGGGTGTGCTACTTAGCCATGCAGGGCGACGAGACACGCATGAAGCCGTTGGCGAAGCGCTATTTCGACAGCGGCATCTACTCTGAGGCCGTGCTGCGCTACAGCTACAACGAACTGGCAGGTATGGACGAAGGCGGCATCTACATCGCAAACGGTGATGCTGCCATCATTCCCAAGTGGCTCATCCAGGAGGGAATGGGTATGCATAAGGATAAGACCATCGTCTGCGCCTCGTTCCTTGCCGTGAAGGAATACCGCGACTGGCTCTGCAAGAAACTGGGCGTCGTCGACCCCATCCACGAAGAACCATACTGGACGGACGAATCGTGCAATGCATTACTGCAAGAAGTCATCAATAAATATGGCAGTAAAGTGTATTTCTCGACCACCACACCCTCAGAGACTATGAGACCGTGGGAGAAGAATCTCTACAACGAGGGGCTGCTGCTGAAGTATTCGAAGAAGCCCTACGACAATCTTGCCATAAAGCGTCGCAATGTAGAGGAACGCTACATGCTGGAATATCTGCTTGTGTCGTTCCGTCCTGAATGGACGGCTGGTCAGCGGCTCTCTGCCAACTATGCCGTGCTGCTTGCCGACCTCTTGCCCTATTATGCCAAGCACGACCAGAAACGCTATGACTGGCTGATGAGACTGTTGGTGAGCGGCGTGACAAACACCTCACTCGACGAGGAACACAAGCAGTCTATCCTTAAGCAACTGATGTAGTCATGCTGATACCCCTACGACTGTCAGCACAGACTGACGAACAGCTGATGCAACGGGCCGCACGAGGCAGCGACCGTGCCTTCGAGGAACTCTACAACCGTCATGCCCGACGGTTGCAGGGTTTCTTCGTCAGACGACTTGGCGAGGATGCCGACCTGGCTGCCGACTTCATGCACGATACCTTCCTACGCCTCTATGCGGCTCGCGAGAAATACCACGAAGGCAACAGCTTCCGTGCTTGGCTCTATACCATTGCCTATAACCTCTGCAAGAACCATCATCGCAATCAGTTAACCATCGTTCGCGATGATGAGAAAGACATGCTCACAGAGGCCGACATAGAAGTAGAACTCGACACAAATTTCCTCCACGATGCCCTTCGTGAGATTCTCAAGAATCTTCCAGAACCCTACGCCATGCTCTTTTCACTCCATTACGAGGAAGAACTCACCATCCCTCAGATAGCGCAAATCACCGACCTGCCCGAGGGCACCGTGAAGTCGCGCCTGCACAAAACAATGAACATCATCAAACAACAATTGAAGCAATATGAAAATAGATAATCAAGACATCATCCGCACAGCCCGTCAGTTGCGTGACGAAGAGAACGAACAGCTGCACGTCAGCCCTTGGAACCGTCACCACCATTTCCATGTGCCCACGTGGCTCGTTGCCATCCCCGCTGCTGCTATCGTAGGCTTCGTCCTTGGACTATGGACACAGGCAAACAGCAACAGCGATACTCCGTTGACAGCCCTCGTTGATACCGTCTATATCAAAGTGCCTACGCCCCAACCTCAGCAAGATTCCGTAGCACAGGCTATTCCTGCCACAACGACGTCATCGGTTTCCAATCAAGATACGAAACGTAGTGTTCGCACATCGTCCGCACATCATCGCATGCAGCAAACCGTTGGCCGCCCCGTTGCTGACGACCATATCCGCTACGATCTGCTAGTCAAGAATTGATACAGATTAACGCCTCTTTTTAGGCTTTGGTTCAGGAAGTGCCTTACAGGTCTCACTGACGAGTTGCGAGACGTAATCGCGGTCGTCAACATCGGCGATATAAAAATAGTCCTTGGCGCCGTCGTAGGGCGGACGCATATCGACAACGCGAAGTAATGGACGGACGACATCGGTAGGCTTCAGGTAGAAACAGTCGTCGCAGATGAGTCCGAAGATTTTCCCATCACAGTAGATGCCGTAGTCGCCAAACATCTTCTTCACCATAATCTCGCCCGCACCACTACATTGGTCGGCGATATACTGTACAAAATCGGTATTGCTTGCCATAGTTCTTTATTTGATAGCGATAATGATGCGGCGATAGGAAACGAGATGGAAAGGACCGTTGTCGTGAACCTCACAGATGAGGTGGATGGTGTCTTTAGTGGCATCGGCAGGAATGCGAAGGGTGGCTATCGCCTGGTCGAACTTGTCAATCGTCACTTTCGTTGAGCCAATCTCCGGCTGTTGCCACCAAAGGAAGCTGAGGGCATCACCATCGGGGTCGAAGGATTTCGAGGCATCGAGACGGATGGTATCGCCAGCCTTGACTGTGATGCAAAGAGGGGCGATGACGACCTGGGGATTGTGGTTACCCTTACCCTCGGCGGCCCACTGCATACGGGCACAGAAGTCGTTAAGCTCGTCGGGATAGAAACGACGTTTGTAACCCACGGAAATGCTACGCACAGGTTCTTGCCAGGAAGTCCAGGCCGTAGTGAGCGAGTCGGCACAGAGGCCACGCTCGTGATAACCCGCCCAACCGCATTGATGCGGGTCCTCGGGGTCGTTCAGTCCGTGGGGCATCACGTAGAGGAAGCTCGGCGTGTCGCCCTCCACGCCCCATTTATAGTTAGGGTATTCGCGACCCAGCGCACCATGACCCTGGATGAGCTGCTGATGCTTAGCCCAGTGTTGCTTGCCCAGTTCGCACTGCTCCTGCCACGCGCCCTCGTCCCAGATAAACTGCAACTCATTCTGAAACTCCTTTCTAAGCCACATGTGAGAACTGTAGGCGCGGTTCATGCGCATATTGTATTGCATGTCTTGGTCGGTGATGGTGAAGAGGCGGAACTTGCGGACGAAGTTTTTCAATTCATCGGCAGAACGCGTTTGTTTTACGCGCCAGATGGCCTGAGCCAGCGTGTTGGCACCGCCCCATGCAGCGACGTATATCGGGCGTGGATCGTCCTCATCGGCCAAGCGGATGAGTAGTTCGCTACCTGGCGAATCGTTTTTCTCGCCAATGGCCTTGATGCCGCCATACATGCTGCCCATGACGGCACGACTCGTGATGTACTCCGCACTGGGCCAATAGCCAAGTTCCTGGCTGGTGTTTTCCTTCTTGAGTGAGAGGTGCTTCTTTTGCCCGGAGCGCTTCATCAAGTTTGGAACATCCTTGGCATAGGCAGTAATCACGCGAAACAGATACTGCTGCCACTCCAACGGATACGGGTCGCAGTTCCACCCTACGCTCGTGATGAGCGCCTCTATCTCAAAACAATCGGCATACGCCATCAGCCTCACCATCGACTCCATGTCGTCAGGTTCCACGTCGGTCGGCGCGATGTCCGTACATACCACCAATCGCGGCTTCAACTCGTTCTTCGCTGCCCTGCCCATTATCGGCATCAAGAGCAGCAGCCATATCATTGCTTTTTTCATCTTTAGAGTATTTGCAGAAACATTTGACGATAGGCTTCGACCTTTTTGTCGAAAGACAAGGGGTAAGCGCGGGAACTGCTGGGCAATCTATATAGAAGCCAAGCGTTACCATTCATGTTCAGAACCTCAACACATGTATTCACCTTGGGGATGGTTGCAATGCCGAGCGAAGCACAGATGGTTTCTGTTGCTTTCTCACCTGTGGTAACGATGGCACGTAGGCTGGGCAATTGAGAAATCAAGGCAGGGATATCAGTTGGTTCTACTACTTCGAGGAACTTGTCGGAGGCATTGTCCTGTAGGCGACGGATAGCCGTAGAGGTATCGAAAAAGGCAAGACCTTTCTCTTGGCAGAAGGTAATAATCTCGTCAATCTTGAAGCGCTTGGCTTCGAGATCCACAAAATGGTTCTTGTCATCAAAGAATATCTGGCCCTCGATGCGCCAGTGGTCATTGATAAAATTCGGATAATAAAAATCCATGCACCACCGTTTTCGCTGGGGTGGAAAACTACCTAAGAACAGCACTTTCGCATTCTTGGGCAAAAAGGGACGCAGTGGATGGTACTCTACCCCACCCTTGCTGCGGGCAATATTCTCTGTATTCAGATAAGAAATCATCGTTACCATTTTGCGGCAAAGGTACAAAAAATCCCTGACATCACGAAGGATACAGGGATTATTTATAGAGATGGCGATTGTTAACGCTCGAGATAGGCGGCTACTTTTGCGGCTGTCTGTTTACCGCTGGCCATCGCGCGAACCACGAGGGAGGCACCATTGGCAGCATCGCCACAGACGAAGACGTTCTTCGGATACTCGGGGTGCTCTGGCTTCAAGAAGCCCATGGCCAACAGTACCAGCTCGGCCTTAATAATCTCGGGCTTGCCTTTTTCTACCATGATGGGGCGACCGCCTTCGGGATTTGGTTTCCAGTCTATCTCCTGTACTTTTACACCGGTAAGCTTACCGTCCTTACCCAAGAACTCCAGCGTGTTGATGTTCCAACGGCGGGTGCAGCCCTCCTCATGACTCGATGTAGTCTTCAGAGTGCGAGGCCACTCGGGCCAAGGGTTCTGTGGGTCTTCGGGACCTTCAACGGGCTTGGGCATAATCTCAATCTGGGTAACGCTCTTACAACCCTGACGATGGGCTGTTCCGATACAGTCAGAACCAGTATCACCACCACCGATAACGAGCACATCCTTGCCCTTGGCAGTGACGCGTTCATCCTTAGAAAACTCCATACCAGCCAGCACACGGTTCTGCTGCGACAGCATCTCGAGGGCAAAGTGTACGCCCTTGAGTTCGCGGCCAGGAGCCTTCAGATCGCGGGCGGTTGGGGTGCCGGTAGAGATGACGACGGCATCAAACTGTTGAGCGAACTGCTGTGACACAGCAGTAGAGTCAACGGTCTCGCCGTACTTAAACTCGATGCCTTCCTGCTCCAGCAGGGCGATACGGCGATTGATGACGGCCTTGTTCAGCTTGAAGTTAGGGATACCGTAGCGCAGCAATCCGCCTGCAGCTTCGTTTTTCTCAAACACGGTAACGGTATATCCCATGTGGTTCAGGTCGTTGGCAGCAGCCAGTCCAGCAGGACCAGCACCAATCACAGCTACCTTCTTACCATTGCGCTTGATGTCGGTACGGGGCGTAATAAAGCCCTCCTGGAAAGCCATCTCAGTGATGGCAGCCTCGTCCTCGCGGTTGGTGGTTGGCTCGTGGTTAAAACGGTTCAGCACACAGGCCTTCTCACAGAGTGCAGGACAGATACGACCTGTGAACTCGGGGAAGGGGTTGGTGCTATTCAGCAGGCGATAAGCCAGTTCATAGTCGCCTTTGTACAGGGCGTCGTTCCATTCTGGTGCTTTGTTGCCCAGCGGACAAGCCCAGTGGCAGAAGGGTACGCCACAATCCATACAGCGGCTGGCCTGCAATTTGCGTTCGCGAGTGTTGAGCGTCTGCTCTACCTCGCCAAAGTCGTGGATTCTATCGTGAATCGGACGGTAACCCGCCTCCTGGCGGTGTATCTCTAAAAATGCTTTTGGATTTCCCATTGTTTTTAAAATTTAAAAGTTGAAAGATTGAAAAATTGAAATTCTCTTTAATTCTTCCATTCTTTAATTCTTCAATTTTTAATAGTCGCGCTGGATGTCGGCGATCTTCTCGTGCAGCTTCTTCATCTTCTCTTCTTCGAGCACGCGTTTGTACTCGATAGGCACTACTTGGATGAAGTCCTCGATGTAGCGGTGCCAATCGTCGAGCATACGACCTGCGAGGGCCGAACCCGTGTGCAGATAGTGCTGACGGATGAGTTCCAGCAACTCCTTGCGCGATACTGAGTCCTCAACCAGTGAGAGCTCCACCATATCCATATTGCAGAAGTAGTCGAAGGTGTGATCAGGGTCGTAAACATAAGCCACACCACCACTCATACCAGCGGCAAAGTTACGGCCTGTCTTACCCAGCACTACCACACGTCCGCCAGTCATGTACTCGCAGCAGTGGTCGCCAGCACCTTCAATCACAGCGATGGCACCCGAGTTACGCACACCGAAGCGCTCACCCACCTTACCATTTATATAGAGTTCGCCCGATGTAGCACCATACAGTCCGGTGTTACCTGCGATGATGTTCTCCTCGGCCTTAAAGTCGTCGCTGCGACGGGCAGGAGGCAGAATAGAGATGCGACCACCCGAAAGACCCTTACCGAAGTAGTCATTGGTCTCGCCCTCGAGACGCAGGTCCAGTCCGCGAACGGCAAAGGCACCGAAGCTTTGGCCAGCCGAGCCCTTGAACTTAATCTTGATGGTTCCGTCGGGCAGTCCTTCCTCGCCGTACTTCTGGGCAATCGCACCACTCAGCATGGTACCCACAGCACGGTCAGTATTCTTGATAGCATAGTCGAGTGTCACCTCTTCCTGGTTCTCGATGGCCTTCTGTGCGGCACGAATCATTTCCTCGTCCTTCACGCCTGTCACCTTCGTATAGGCGCCGCGATCCCAGTACAGAGCCTTGTCGGTTGCGGGCTTGTGCAGCAAGCGGGCAAAGTCGATGGTCTTCTGCTTGTCGGTAGCGTTCTCAGTGTTCACCTCGATTAACTCGGTGCGTCCGATGATTTCCTTCAGGCTCTTCACGCCGATTTCAGCCAGATACTCGCGCACCTGCTCGGCCAGGAAGGTAAAGAAGTTAACCACGTACTCGGCGCGACCCTCAAAGTGCTTGCGCAGCTCTGGGTTCTGGGTAGCTACACCCATCGGACAGGTATTGGTGTTACACTTACGCATCATCACACAGCCCAGCACAATCAGGGGCAGTGTTCCGAACGAGAACTCGTCGGCACCAAGCATCGCCATAATAATCACGTCCTTGGCAGTCTTCAACTGACCGTCGGTCTGCAGGCGTACCTGGTTACGCAGGCCGTTCATCACCAGTGTCTGCTGTGTCTCAGCGAGACCGATCTCGGGCGAGATACCTGCAAATCGCATACTTGATGCAGGGCTGGCTCCTGTGCCGCCCTCGGCACCACTGATTACTATCAGGTCGGCCTTGGCCTTAGCTACACCAGCGGCAATGGTTCCTACACCGCTCTCGGCCACGAGCTTCACGCTCACGGCAGCTGTGGGGTTGATATTCTTCAGGTCGAAGATCAACTGTGCCAGGTCCTCGATACTATAGATATCGTGATGAGGTGGAGGCGAGATGAGCGAGATACCAGGGATAGCGTTACGTGTCTTTGCGATAATCTCGTTAACCTTGAATCCAGGTAACTGTCCGCCCTCACCAGGCTTAGCACCCTGTGCCACCTTAATCTGTATCTCCTCTGCATTTACCAGATATTCGGCTGTTACACCGAAACGTCCAGATGCAATCTGTTTGGTCTTTGAGCTCAGGCTTACACCATCCACCTCTGAGTGATAGCGGGCGTTGTCCTCACCACCCTCACCGGTGTTACTGCGTGCACCCAGTTTGTTCATGGCTAGTGCCAAAGCCTCGTGGGCCTCGATGCTCAAAGCGCCAAACGACATAGCACCTGTCACGAAGTGCTTCACGATGCTCTCAACGGGCTCAACCTCTTCGATTGGGGTTGGCTTAGCGGCCTTCTTGAATCCAAAGAAATCGCGGATAAAGATGGGGCTCTCCTTCTCGTCAACCAACTTAGCCCACTGCTTAAACTTATCGTAGTTGCCCTGACGGGTAGCCAACTGCAGCTTAGCAATGGTCTCGGGGTTCCAAGCGTGCTTAATACCGTCCTTGCGCCAAGCAAACTGGCCCTGGTTCTGCAATGTTCCGTTTGTTGCGACTGAGTCGCAACCCATCTCATGCAGCTTGATAGCATCCCTCGCAATCTCCTTCAGGCCTACACCACCGATGGTGCTCACCTCGGTACCGAAGTAGCGGCGCAGCAGGTCTTCGCTCAGTCCGATGCTTTCAAAAATCTTCGCACCGCGATAGCTGCGGATGGTCGAGATACCCATCTTCGACATAATCTTCTTCAGACCCTTATCCACCGCCTTGATGTAGTTCTTCTCGGCAGTAGCATACTCCTCTTGAATCTTACCTTTCTTCACCAGGTCATCGAGCACGGCAAACGTCATATACGGACACAGGGCGCTGGCACCGTAGCCCAGCAACAGGGCTGCGTGCATCACCTCGCGAATCTCACCGCTCTCAACAATCAGAGCTGTCTGCACACGCTTACCTACGCTAATCAGGTAGTGGTGAACGGCACTAACGGCCAACAGCGATGGGATGGCGGCATGCTTCTCGTCAAGATCGCGGTCGCTCAGAATAATGTAGTTAACGCCCTCGTCTACACTCGCTTCGGCCTGGTGGCACAGGTCGTCGAGCGCCTGGCGTAAGCCTTCCTCACCTTTTGCCATCTCAAAGAGGATAGGCAACTTCTTGGTTTTAAAGCCCTTGTAGCGGATGTTACATAATATATCGAGTTGTGTGTTGGTCAAAACTGGTTGTGGCAGACGCACCATCTTACAGTTAGATGCATCGGGCGTCAGAATGTTTGTTCCTACGGCGCCAATGTACTCTGTCAACGACATCACGAGTTCCTCGCGGATAGGGTCGATGGCCGGGTTGGTAACCTGTGCAAACTGCTGACGGAAGTAGTTGAACAGCACCTGCGGACGGTCGCTGATGACGGCCAGCGGCGTGTCGTTACCCATGGCGGCTACAGGCTCCTGTCCGGCTGTGGCCATCGGGATGATAGTCTTGTCGATGTCCTCCTGACCAAATCCGAAGGTCACCAACTTAGCGTTGAGATCGCTCACACCGTTGTCCACCTTACGTCCGCTCTTCAACTTCTCCAGCTGCACACGGTTCTCGTTCAGCCACTCGCGATAAGGATGGGCCTTGGCCAACTTCTCCTTAATCTCGCCATCGTAATATATCTTACCCTCCTGGGTATCAATCAGCAGAATCTTTCCTGGCTGCAATCGGCCCTTCGATACAACATCGCTAGGCTCGAAGTCCATCACACCAACCTCACTGGCTACCACCATCATACCGCTCTTAGTAATGGTATAACGGCTTGGACGCAGACCATTTCTGTCGAGCATACCTCCTGCGTAGCGACCATCGCTAAACAGCAGTGCTGCAGGACCGTCCCAAGGTTCCATCAGGATAGAGTGATACTCGTAGAATGCCTTCAGATCCTCGCTAATAGGATTCTTGTCGTTAAAGCTCTCTGGTACCAAGATGGCCATAGCCTGTGGCAACGAGAGTCCGCTCAGCATCAAGAACTCAAACACGTTATCCAGGCTGGCACTGTCGCTCATGCCGTCCTGTACTATTGGACGCAGGTCTTTTATGTCACCAAGAGCCTCGCTGTTCAGCACACTCTCGCGAGCCTTCATCCAGCCACGGTTACCACGAATGGTGTTAATCTCACCGTTGTGTGCCAACAGGCGGAAAGGCTGGGCCAACTTCCATTTTGGGAATGTATTGGTTGAGAAGCGCGAGTGAACCAGTGCCAGTCCGCTCGTAAAGTAGTCGTTCGACAAGTCAGGGAAGTAGCGACGCAGCTGTCCGCTGGTAAGCATTCCCTTATAGATAATATTCTTGTTCGACAACGAACAGATATAGAAGTCCTCGTTGTCGATACGATTCTCAATTCGCTTGCGTACCTTATATAGTATACGCTCGAACACTGGTACATCCTCGTCCGATATACCAGTTACAAAAATCTGCTTGATGTCTGGCTCCACTTCGCGGGCGGCCGCACCAAGCACTTCAGGATTAGTAGGTACTGTTCGCAGATGCATCAGCGTCAGTCCCTCGCGCTCAATCTCCTCGATCATCACGCTCAGAATCTCCTGCTGCGCCTTCTCGTCCTTAGGCAAGAAGACCAGACCTGTGCCGTACTTACCCTTTTCGGGCACGGGGATACCCTGTAACAAAATAAACTCGTGGGGTATCTGTACCATGATACCCGCACCATCACCGGTCTTGTCGCGTGTCTCGGCGCCACGGT
>JAEEGH010005337.1_pt1 | contig 32373 bp, 32 predicted proteins | sample 9134181 | NCBI WGS metagenome assembly JAEEGH01 (sample SAMN16246544, study PRJNA631951) | gut metagenome | biome: gut microbiome; feature: rumen; material: DP-attached | host: Bos | place: Iran: Karaj | collected 2018-10
GAGCGCCGGGAACTCTTGTATTGCTTCAGAAACCCCATTCACATTGACGCTGTCTGAACCGGCAATATCGCGGGGCGGATACCCCGTTAATGCGCATTCGGGAAATACGATCAAATCCACCCTGTTCTCAGCTGCCTGTATTACAGTTTTCTTTACTATCTCAAGATTATGATCAAGTTCCCCACATACGGCAAATTGATAAGCTGCCAACCTCATAACTGTTTCTCATCCTTTCACAGTTTTAATACAGCAATCAGTTCTTCCCCATCCATGTCTCCGGTTTCCTCGAATCCAAATGAACTATATAGCTTTGCAACCATTTATGAAATGCGCTGTTTCTAAGTTTTTGAGCCACCTCAAATATGCCCGTCACCGTAGCAATCCCAAGTACCACAAGTCCGTATTTGGAAGCAGGTCCTTTACCTCAAGTTGTTTTAAGCACCTGTTTATTGTATCCACTACTTCTATTTTTCTTTGAGAGTACTTATGCATATCTGCTGTATTCGTATATACGTTTTTCTCTGGAGCACCTAAGCTAACAAGGCGTGGATAGGAACCCTGAGTTCTATCTACCGCAGATGTGCCAAGTCCCATTACTAGACGAAGCATGCCCTTGCTTTGGTCAATCTCTTTAATAAATTTGTAGGGACTATAAGAATATCCTACTCCCGCTGCATAAGGCATCCAATCCCTCATCAGCGATAACATTGTGTATATCCACAATAAAGGTTTCAAATCTATGAAACAAAGGAATATCCACGCGCTTTACTTCTGGGCAGTCTTCCACCAATGGCTCATGACTTGCAAATCTGAAATATATTATATTTCTCTTATCATGCTTTGCCTGCTCAATGTATGGATTTAAAAATAGTTTAAATTCCTCTAAGTTTGATACTCTAAAAACAACATTATCCCCAAGCCTAATGTTATCAAGAGCTTCATCCATCTGTGGAATTCCTGAATTTATTCTTTCAAAAGCTGCCATAAAAACCTCCCACAAAAAATAAATAAAAAAGCAGACAGTTAGTCCCATGTGAGACTACATTGTCTGCTTACATATTATTTTATCACGATATGGCAGATGATTACAATAAATCAATATCACATTGCCTCTTTATATAATTCTATAATATCCTCATATTCAGTTTTTCTTGGATTTGCCATGATATTTCCACTTTTCATCGCATCTTCAGCCATAGCCTTTATATACTCATCCTTGACTCCTACAGCTGCTAGGCCAGCTGGAATTCCTAGTTCAGCATTTAGATTTCTAATGGCCTCTGTAAGCATCTTTGGCTGAAACTGTTCTTTTGTAACCGGCTCTTCAGATATGTAATTATATATTTTTAGATACTTTCCTTCATCCACGGGAGAATTATAATTCACAATCGTTGGAAGTAAAATTCCATTAGCTACACCATGAGGCACATCAAAATATGCACTCACTGGATGGCTCATAGCATGAACATTTCCCAATCTTGCCCAAGAAAAAGCAATTCCTGCAAACAATGAACCTACAAGCATATCTTCTGCCGCCTCCTGGTTTTCCCGGTCAGCAACAAAGGCTCTTATACTTTTACCAATTAATTCCATTGCCTTCTCAGACATAGCTTCAGTAAATGGGGACGCATCTCTTGAAATATACGATTCCTCTGCGTGAATAAACGCATCTATCCCACATGCTGCTGCAACAGATGTCGGTGTTGTCATGATTAAATTTGGATCTAAAATCGCATAATCTGGAATTAACTCATAGCTAAAAACTGTAAGCTTATAATCTCTTATATGATCTGTTATTACTGAAAAAGCTGTTACCTCAGAACCCGTTCCAGCAGTTGTAGGGATTGCAATCATAGGTATAACTTTTCCTGGAACTTTATGAGCGCCTTCGTAATCAGTGATTGAGCCCCCATACTTCGCAACTACAGCCACTGCCTTAGCCACATCCAATGGCGAACCCCCACCAATAGCAACAATATAATCTGCGTTTGATTCTATAAATGCCTTGGCGGCCTTTTCCACTGTTGTTACAGATGGATTTGCTTCGATATTAGTATAGGAATCAGCATCTATTGAAACTTCATTAAGAAGCCCTTCTACCTTTGACACGATTCCCATTTTTTCCAAATTAGGCCCAGAAATTATGAATGCGTGTTTACCATCCAAATCAACTGAAATCTGTCCAACCTTTTCTAATGCTCCTTTTCCAACAATAATCTTTTGTGGAATGGAAAATGTAAATTCTTTCATGCGACGCCTCCAATTATAATAAAGCCTCAACAGATTCCTTTATGATAGAAACAGCTTTATCACAGTCTTCCTCTGTGATAATAAGTGGTGGAATCATACGAATCATGTGTGCCCCAATAGCTGTGATTAAAAGATGTCTATGCAGACATTCATGCTTTACTTCAACTCCAGAAATGGTATCGTCAAATTCTACACCAACGAGAAGTCCCATTCCTCTGACCTCTTTCACGTGAGGTAACTCTGATGCTAATTTCTTCATGAAATAGTCACCCATTTTCTTTGCATTACCAGCAAGATCTCTGTCTAGCAACTCATTTACTTCTGCCAATGCTGCGGCACAAGAAACTGGATGTCCGCCAAAAGTAGTTCCATGTGAACCCATTGAAAAAGCCTTCGCCACTTCTTCTGTTGCACAAATAGCACCGATAGGCATTCCACCACCAAGTGCCTTAGCCATAGAAACAATATCAGGCTTGATACCATAATTCATGAAGCACATAGGAGCACCTGTTCTACACCAGCCTGTCTGAACTTCATCAATAAGTAAAAGCATTCCATTTTCATCACAAAATTCTCTAAGGCCACACAAAAATTCTTTAGTAGCAGGATGAACTCCACCTTCGCCCTGAACTGGCTCAACCATAATAGCAATTGTGTTTTCAGTGCAAGCATCTTTGAATGCCTGAAGATCATTATAAGGCGCATATGAAAAACCATAAGTCATAGGTCCAAATCCAATCTGACATCCATTACCAGGCTGGCCTGTAGCGGACATAGCACCAAACGTTCTACCGTGGAATCCCATTTTTGCTGTTACAATGTGATATTTGTTAGGACCGTACTTTTCAATACCATACTTTCTTGCCATTTTAATCATGGCTTCATTTGCCTCTGTACCAGAGTTCTGATAAAAAATCTTATCCATACCAATAGTTGTACAAACCTTTTCTGCAAGCAATGCCTGAGGAATTGTGTATGGATAGTTAAAGGTATGCATAATATCAGATACCTGATCCTTTACAGCAGCAACTACTTTCTCATTACAGTTACCAGCAGAGTTAACTGCGATACCTGCATAAAAATCTAAGTATGCCTCACCCTTTTCATCATATATATACTGATCTTTTGCTGTCTCAGCAATAAAGTCAAATCTCTCGTAAGTTTCAATCATATATTTACTTACTTTGTCCTTGATGTCCTGTGCTGTTAAACCTGTGTCTTTCAATCTCATTATTCTTTCCTCCTAAGTAAAAATTATTATTACATGCTTCTTGATATTTCTAAGCATTTTTCCATACACTCAAACACTGCACTTCTCATTCCTTTTTCTTCTAGAACTCTTACAGCTTGAATTGTTGTTCCCGCTGGTGAACACACCATATCTTTCAACTCACCTGGATGCTTACCTGTCTCTAGCACCATTGTTGCACTACCTTTAACAGCCTGTGCTGCAAATTTATACGCCTGCGCCCTTGGCATTCCACCTGCCACTGCCGCGTCTGCCATGGCTTCAATGAACATAAATACATATGCTGGAGAACTTCCACTTACTGCTGTAACTACATCCATTAGATGTTCTGAAATAACTTCTGTAGCTGAAAATCCCTCACATATATCTCTAACCAATGCAACTTCCTCTTCAGTTACATTTTCATTTGGGCACAAACCCATCATTCCTTCCTTTACCATTGCAGGGGTGTTGGGCATAGTTCTAATTATTTTTAAGCCGTCTCCTAACTTTTCAGCCATCCACTCTAATTTTTTTCCAGGAGCTATTGTTACAATGATTTGAGCAGGTGTTACAACATCTTTAATCTCCTCTAATACTCCTTCGTAAAACTGAGGTTTTATGGCTAAATAAAGGACATCTGAAAACTCTACAACTTCTTTATTATCAAGAGTTGTATTTACTCCATATTTATCTTTGTACATTTGCAATAGAGCCTCAGATTTATCTGATATAATCAAATCCTCACTTTTGCATTTGCCTACATCAAGCATCCCCGTCATCATTGCGCCACCCATGTTGCCACAACCTATAAATCCAATTTTCATATCATATTCTCCTTTCATATAGCTTTTTCTTTTCTATTGAGCATATGCTCAAGATAAACTGGCAAGATCTTACTACTATTCAAAACCAGTGAATCTGTACCACCTTTTATGCACCAATCATATATAAGACCTCTCTCAATAGAAAAATATGATTCAGCCAAAGATTGGGCATCTTCTTTGCAACTAAACTCTCCATTGGCTTGGCCCTCTTCTATAATTTTTGGTATCAAGTGATAATAAAAACGATTGTCATTTAAAACATTTTGTCTTTCAGCCGGGGTGCCAACATAGATATGAGAAATCAAGTCAAATGGCACTTTCTTTTCTATTAGTTCAAACATTTCCCTATTGAGATAAACAAGCTTCTCATATTGGGAAATCTTAGGATTTATAGATATCATCAACTGTGTATACTTTTCATCAAATAAATCCCCTAACGTATGCTCTAACTCATCCTTGGATGAGAAGATGTCATAGAATTCCGCTTCTGAAATATTTGCAATGTTTATCACATCTTCTATGGAAGTATTTTCATATCCTTTATCTGCAAACAGTGTCCATGCAGCCTTAACAATTTTTCCTCTAATGCTTTCCTCTTCCTGCTTAGTTGTTCCAAGTAGGAATCCAAATCTATGTGGATCCTGTTCATCGATTATCCATTCGTTAAATCCTGTAATCCAAGCACTTCCAGTTATCTGAGGAATGATTGCCTTCATGCCTGCAATCTCAACTTCTTTAATAGCTTCTCCTATAAAAAGTGAGCCTGTTATACTTTCATAAACGAATTTTTCGTTTAGTTTTAGCTCGCCCTTAGTATATAAAGTCGCCAGTTTAGCTGAAGTTCCTGTGCCACAAGGTGACCTGTCGGCTTGTGCATCTCCAAATATTACACAATTTTTCATGTGTGCTTTAGGGTTTGAGGTAGGTCCATAAAACTCCACTAAATCAACCGTTGTTATATCAAGATATGGATGCTTTATACCAATCTCATCATTAATTCTAGAAAGCAAATGCATTCCAAGTTCTGTAATTTCCTCTATGTTTTCTATTTCAAGTTCTAAACCAATTTGCTTCGCATTTACGATAGCGAAAAAAGAACCACCAAAAGAAATATCGAATTCAATATCTCCATACCCAGGAATCTCTATGTGCTGACTTTCTTTATAGAGAAAAGATGGAACATTGAGAATGCTTACATCAACTGCTTCACCATCAACAACGTGGACCCGAGTTCTTATTATTCCACTAGGTGCATCTAAAACCACTTCAGTATATGGTTCAGTAACCTCAACCATTCCTGTTTCCACAAGCATAGAAGCTGTTCCTATACTTCCATGACCACACATGTTTAAACATGAACCGCTATCCATAAAAATCACTCCGAAATCAGCTTCTTTGTTAACCGGCTCCGTGAGCAAGGCACCAAACATGTCTCTATGGCCACGTGGCTCAAGCATTAATGCCGTTCTTAGATAATCGTAATTTGAAACAAGATAATTCTTCTTTGCCATCATAGTTTCACCTGGCAAATCAGGAAAACCATCATAACAAATTCTTGTACATTCTCCTTCTGTATGAGAGTCGATAGTTTTTAAATGATATGCATATTTCCTTACATGTGGATTCTGTTTCATAGGTTTTCCCCCTAAATTAATTTTCTCAATATTAACCACATACCTGATGATTTGTAAAAGTACTCATTTTCATCGAGGTCATAAGAAAATGTAATGATAAAATTTTCAAATCATGCTAGACAGTTATGACAAAACCCTTTATAATAACGCTCAATAATGACAAGGCCAATGAGGGCATCCCGTCGCGGGGTGCCCTCTTTTTCATTATTAGGAGTATATTAACTAGCACCACAAGAAAGGTTTTTACAAATATGGAGATTACCAAGTATTTACTATTTGCGGATGTAGCAGAAACAAAAAACTTTACGAGATCTGGGGACAATATGGGATATACTCAACCCGGTGTTAGTCATATCCTTAAATCTATGGAAAATGAATTTGGTTTTCCACTTTTTATAAGGACACGTCAAGGTATAGAGCTTACTCCTAACGCGGAGGTTATACTTCCTATTGTTAGACGGATGCTCTCTATAAATGAACAATTAGAGCAAACTATAGCCTCATTAAATGGTTTAGAAATTGGTCATCTAACTATTGCATCCTTTGCAAGCACCTCTAGAATTTGGTTACCAAAGGTAATCAATAAATTTCAGCGAACATATCCTGGAATTGAGATTGAACTTTTGGAAGGTGGTACCGACGATATTGTGGGATGGATAAACAATAATTATGCCGATTTTGGTCTTGTCAGCAGAAGACACACGGAAAATTTGGAATGGATAAAAATTGCTGACGATCCCCTTGTGGCAGTTTTACCAGAGGGCTTTGTTGATGACGATGATGAAATCTTTCCTATTTCCAACATGCATAACCAACCATTTATTATTCCAGCAGAAGGAACTGACTATGATGTGCACTTTGCCTTAGAAGATTCAGGAGTAGTTCCTGACGAAAGATTCTCATCAAAGGATGACAGCGCAATTGTATCCATGGTCGCTAATAATTTAGGCCTATCAATCCTTCCAGAACTGGTTGTTATGGGCAATGATTTTAAATTCAAATCTCTTCCTCTTGATCCGCCTTACAAGAGAGAATTGGGAATTGCATATAGAGCAGACAATTCGTTATCACCTGCTGCAAAGCATTTTATAGAAATACTTAAGGAAATGATTTGCGCCTAATCATTTCTACGCACAGTTCTCTGAGATGTTACAAACTATTAAGGACACGGTCTTTACCGTGCCCTTTAATGTTTTGTTAAGCTTATTGAGATTATTCAAGCCACTTAGCTGATAATTCATCAAACGTACCATCTGCAATAAGTTCTTCTACAGCCTTGTTAAATGTTTCAACAATACCAGGATTTGCCTTCTCACAGTCAAATGAAATAGCTATAGCATATGGTGCTTGGCCCTGGTTAAAAGGCTCTCCCTTGATTTCAATTTTTGTGTCAGCTGCAGTGTTAATATAATATGCAAGACCTGGTGTATCCTGAATAATAGCATCAACCTTTCCCTGCTCAAGAGACTCATAAGCTGTTGTAATCTCATCATGAACCTCAAGTGCCTCTTCTGGAATTCCAATATTCATGGCATACATATGAGAAGCTGTTCCCTTTTCAACTGCAACCTTATAATCACCACTTGTAAGCATATCTACAGATGTTAATTCTTCTGGTGATGTTTCCTTATTTACAGCAATTGACTGTCCTGAGTCACAATATGTATTTGTAAAGTTCATAACCTCTTTTCTCTCATCTGTAGCACAAAGAGCTGCCATACCAAAATCGAGTTTTCCTTCTGCTAAAGAAGTTGCAAGAGCCGAATAATCCATTGCCTGCATTTCACCGTCGATCTCGAAGCCAAGATAATCTTTTAATGCGTTGCAAAAATCAATATCAAATCCAATAAGAGCACCGCTTTCATCATAATATGAAAAAGGAGCAAACAGACCTGAAGTTCCAAATGAAAGAGTCACTCCCTCTAAAGCACCTTTTACTGAACCATCTGCTGAAGTAGCAGCTGGCTCGTCTGCTACTGCTGTTGTAGATTCTAATTCAGAAGAGCTACTTCCACATGCCACTAATGTGCCCATCATAGCAATAGATGTACCTACTGTCACCATTTTCCTGAGTAATGTGTTTTTCATAATATGTCCTCCTTATTAAAAAAATGTCATCTATATAAAAAATAATGACTTCCTATAGAAACCTATCCTTTGCAATATCAGCAAGAATTTTTGCTGTATCATGAATTCCAAATAGACTAGAATTAATCATTAAATGTGTTGATTCGAAATCTGCTGGAGAATGACCCGCATATCTGTGCCAATACTGTTCTCTTGCGCGATCAACTTCTTCCATCATTTTTTTAGCCTCCTTAGGAGACATCTTTAATGCGTTTACGCAGTTTAAGTATCTTTCGTTTTCAGGAGCATAAATGTATATATTTAAAACATTAGGATAATCACGAAGAATATAATCCGCACATCTACCAACGAAGATTGCAGAATCCTTTTCAGCAAAATCTCTAATGATTTTTTTCTGAGCTTCGAAAATCTTATCCTGCTTGTCTATGCTGTCAGTACCTAAAGGAAAAAGCATATTTAAAAAATTACTCTTTACGCTTTTTTCCTCTTCAGAATGGATAACCGAAACAGGCAATTTTAATTCCTGTGAAGCAGCTTCAACAATATCTCTGTCGTAATATTCAATACCTAACATTTCTGAAAGCTCTCTTGCAATTGGTCTTCCAAGACTTCCAAACTGTCTAGCAATAGTAACGTAATACTTAGCCATAATTCTTTATCCTCCCTTTTAAGCTTCAAGTACTCTCGATAAAAATGTCTTTGTTCTATCATTCTTAGGATGTGAAAAAATATCCTCTGGCTTTCCTTCTTCAACAATGTAACCATCGGCCATAAAAATAACTCTGTCAGCAACATCTCTGGCGAATCCCATTTCATGAGTAACAACAATCATTGTCATTCCTTCTTTTGCCAAATCCTTCATTACATTCAAAACATCACCAACCAACTCAGGATCCAGCGCAGATGTCGGTTCATCAAATAGTAATGCTACGGGCTCCATTGCCAGCGCTCTTGCAATAGCGACTCTCTGTTGCTGTCCACCAGATAAAGTTGAAGGTTTTGCATTTGCCTTGTCTGCAAGTCCCACCTTCTCTAAAAGCTCCATTGCTTTTGCTCTGGCAGCCACCTTATCTTTTTTTTTCGTCAACACGGGAGCTAGCATTACATTTTGTAAAACTGTCTTCATTGGAAATAAATTGAATCTCTGGAATACCATTCCCACCTCTTCTCTAAAGTCTCTAAGAGGTGTCTGTTTTGGATCCATCACATTTTTATCCTTGTACCAAATCTCCCCACTAGTAGGTGTCTCCAGCTGATTGATACATCTTAAAAATGTACTTTTGCCGGATCCGGATGGACCGATAATAACGATTACCTCTCCTCCTGAACATCCATACTGATGTCTTTTAGTACTTCCAAATCTCCAAAATTTTTCATTATGTTTCTAATCTTTAACAATGTGCCCATATGCTTACCTCGTTATCTTTCTCTCTACCATTTTCTGTGCAACAATTAAAATTGAAATCAGTATCAAGTAGAACACTGCAAGCGTTGTGTATGTTGGAATTGTCTTATAGCTTAGTGACGCATAATTTTGTGCCTGATGAGTTATCTCATTTACAACAATTACAGATAAAAGAGCTGTGTCTTTAACGGAAATAATAAATTGATTAAAAAGCGCTGGTAATATGGACCTAAAAGCAGGTGGAACAATGATATGCCATGTTGTCTGACTCTGGGTAAGTCCAAGTGATAATCCAGCTTCTCTTTGACCTGGGTCTATTCCATTCAATGCACCTCTGACTATCTCTGCTATAAAAGCTCCGGAGTTCAACGAAATAACAAGAATACCTGAAAAGTTACTAGATAAATCCATTCCAAATAGTTTTGGGATTACATAGTAGATATATAAAGCTTGAACAATCAAAGGAGTTCCTCTAATTACCCATATGTATACATTAGCTATCCCTTTAAAAAACTTAATTTTACTTTCGAGAGCAAAACCTGCTAATGTACCTAACAAAAATCCAAACAGAATACCAACTATAGCTATCAATATTGTCACTTTAAGTCCTGTAAAAAGCATCGGTAGCAGTTTGGCTAAAAATCCTAAATCCATACGATTGTCCTCCCAAGATAATGAACAAAAAAAGCGCTCGCGCTGATGCATCGCATCAACACGAACGCCTTTGTTCAAGTTTTGTCATAATATATCATTCCGAAGGGTAATTGTCTAATAGTAGTTTCTTATGGTCTACATTAATATAACTAATCAATGTATGAACAAAGATAATCTGCAAAGAAGCTCACTACTGCTCTATACTTGCTGTTTGCTGGAATCTCAAAAGCTTCACCTGGGCCATATACCTTAGGTGAATCTTCCCCTGGTAATGTGGCCTCAATTTTTCCAGACAACACTTCCATCTTTTCAGCCGCGGCAGTTCCAAATTCATAATCTCCTGGAAGCATAAAACCTAAAGTCTTTCTTTCCCCATCTGAAGTATAAAAAGTTCTGCTTGAAACTTTTCCATCAAAATATACATTTGCCGCTGCCTCTAATTCTACGTTTTCAAAAGTCATAATCTTATTCTCCTTTTTTAATTATTTCTTAAGCAAAGCTTTGTTCAGTTCTTTCTATAATTTCGTCCTGAAGCGCCTTACTTAAATTTCTGAAATGATCACTATAACCTGCAACACGAACTATTAAGTCCTTGTACTCTTCTGGGTTTTGCTGAGCTTTAATCAGAGTTTCCCTATCAATTACGTTAAACTGAATGTGATGTCCATCCAAATTAAAGTAGGTACGAATCAAATTAGCCATCTGTACAAGACCTTCTTCACCAGCTACAACCGAAGGTGTAAATTTCTGATTAAGCAAAGTACCCCCAGTGCTTAAGTGATCCATTTTTGAACATGACTTAACAACAGCTGTAGGACCATTTACATCTGCGCCCTTTTCAGGTGATATTCCCTCTGATACTGGCTTATGGGCAAGTCTACCATTTGCTGATGCAATCATTACATCTCCAAAATACACATGACATGTGGTTGGAAGCATATTTATTCTAAATTCTCCACCTCTAATATTTTTTCTTCCGGTAACTTTATCTCTGTACATCGTAAATACGGATTTCATAATGTCGTCTGCATAATCGTCATCATTTCCATACTTAGGAGTCTTATTTGAAACCAGATTATAAATTTTTTCGTATCCCTCAAAATTGGCTTTCAATGCATCTAACAACTCACTCATGGTGAATTTATTATTGTCAAAAACATTGTATTTAACTGCAGCCAGACAATCTGTAATAGTACCAATACCTACACCCTGAATATAGCTTGTGTTGTATCTAGCGCCACCAGCATTGTAATCCTTCCCTCTTCCAATACAGTCATTGGTAAGAATTGATAAAAATGGTACTGGCATCTGGGTAGCATATATTTTTTCTATTACAAGATTTCCTCTAATCTTCAAATCGAGGAAGTAATCGATCTGTTTTGTAAATGCATCCCAAAGTTCGTCGTAGGATTTAAAATCTTCTGCTTTTCCAGTATGTGGTCCAAGCTGCTGGTTTGACATATTGTCGTAACCATCAAATAAAGTCAACTCAAAGATTTTTGGTATATTAAAATATCCAGTCAGAATGTAGGCTTCATTGCCAAAAGCACCTGTTTCCACACATCCACTTGTACCACCTTTTCTTGCATCAGCGATAGTCTTTCCAGCATTTAATAATTCCTGGACAATAGCCTCTGTATTATAAAATGCAGGCTGGCCCCAGCCTTTACGTGAAATCTCACAGGCTTTTTTCAAAAATGTCTGAGGTGTTTTTTTACTTATCTGAACATTACTACTTGGCTGCAAAAGCTTCATTTCATCCATGCACTCTAGGATAAGATAGCTAACGTCATTTACTCCATCCTTGCCTTCAGGAGTTATTCCACCAGTGTTTATATTGGCAAAATCCGTGTAGGTAGAGCTTTCTTTTAAAGTAATACCTACTTTTGGTGGAGCCGGCTGGTTATTAAATTTCACCCAAAGGCACTCTAACAGTTCTTTAGCTTCATCTCTTGTGAGTATTCCTTCAGAAATATCATTATCGTAAAAACGAATTAAATGTTGATCTAATCGACCAGGGCTATAAGCATCCCATGGATTTAGCTCGGAAGTAACTCCCAAATGACAGAACCAATACATCTGTATTGCCTGCCAATAGTTTTTTGGCTTATTGGCTGGCACAACTCTGCAGTTTTCTGCTATGGCAATAAGCTCCTTCTTCCTCTTTTCATCATTTTCTTCAGCAGCTAGTTTTTGAGCATAGTCAGCATACCTTGTTGCAAGAATAATAATGGCATCACAGGCAATCATCATAGCCTTCAGCTGGTGTTCCTTTTCTAGAGCCTCCATATCATTAATGTAATCAAGATTTTCAAGCGCCTTTTCTATATCAGACTTATACTCCAAAAAACCCTTATTATATATATTTTCAGACCCAACAGTGTGTCCTGGTCCTCTCTGCTCCATAAACTCTGTAAATATTCCTGCCTCATAAACCTTTTTCCACTCAGGAGTCATGTGCTTTAAAATAATCTGACGTATAGAACGATTCTCCCAGTATGGGATTATCTCATTTTCCTGAAAAGAATAATCTTCATCAGCCACCTTAAAACTAATCAGTTCCCTATCATTCATTACATGTAAATCATCCACGGTATGACAGCATAAATCAGGAAAGGTTGGTGCGGCTTGTGGCTTGCATCCTTTTTCACCAACAATTAACTCTCCTTCTCCGATATACAGAGTCTTTTTGGAAAAATAGTTTTTTAAAGCCATTGCCCTAAGCTCTGGAATACTGACGGAGCCTTCGTACTTTTTATAGGTCTCTGTAAAATATTTGGCACGTTCCATGTCAATGCTGGCAACTGCCTCAAGACTACTTTTTCTAAGCTTTTGTATCCTTGTATTCATTCCACGTTCTTCCATAGTGCCTCCCTGGCTAACCGCCTATGTATATGTTTGTTAACCCATGTGATTCAAAGATTCTTCTATATTCTTCAAGTTTTTCCTTGCTTGGAGTAGTGAATGAATCATCATATTTTTTACCTAACTGTTGGTATTTAGAACAACCTGTATTGTGATATGGCAGCAAATGAATGTGTTCTGGATTTATGTCATTTGACTTTATGAATTCAGCTGTTTCGACCATATTTTTATTGGTGTCGTTTACCCCACCAATTATAGGTATCCTTACCCAAATAGATGCTTTATTTTCCGAAAGCTTTTTCAAATTCTCAAGTATAAGATTATTATCCACTCCCGTATATTTTTTATGTTTATCAGCATCCATTAGCTTTAAGTCATACAAGAAAGATTTAGTGTATGGTAAAACTGCTTCAAACCTTGAAAAATCCACGTATCCACAGGTATCAATATTTACTTCAATTCCTCTAATTTTCAGATTTTGAAGCAATTCAACAATAAAACTTATATCCTGTGCCAACACCTCTCCTCCGGATAAAGTTACTCCTCCTCCTGAGGTTTCATAAAAAGCCTGATCTTTTTGGACTTCATTAAATAATTCTTTAGCGGTGATTTCCCGACCACATATTTCCCAAGCATTATTTACACAGTCCTCATAATATTTTCCTCCACACTTACCACAACCTACACATCTTTGGTCGTAATGAAAAAATTCTTTTTCAAAGCTTTGCGTTTCAGGATTATGACACCAACTACATTTAAGAGGACACCCCTTAAAAAAAATGGTTGTACGAATTCCTTCTCCATCATGAATAGAATATTTTTGAATATTAGTTATCATAAAACAACTATTTCCTTTGTAGTTTTGTTAAGGACTTCGCATTCGCCCTGTTCATTTACAATTACAACATCTTCTATCCTAATTCCTATGTCTCCTCCTAAATAAATGCCAGGTTCAATGCTAAAGGCCATCCCTTTCTTTAGATACATAGGATTTGATTGCTTTATATCCGGAGCCTCATGGATGGTGTAACCCACGCCATGTCCCAATCTATTTACCAATGTCCAAGCTAGTCCTTTTTCGTCGAGAATCTCTCTAGCCTTTTTATCTATTTCTGGAATATAAGCATTTTCGCAAACAAGCTTTTCTGCCTGTAGGTTTGCCCTTTTTACCAATTCATAGTATTCTCGTTCTCGTTTTGTTGGCTCACCGATAAATACAGTTCTGGTTGTATCCGAATACATTCCTCCTACAGTACAGCCATAATCCATAAGCACTATTTCATGTTCTTTGGCCACTGCAGAATCTCCTATGTAATGGGGATAACTTGCATTAGTCCCAAATGCCACAATACACTCAGGATTTTCTCCCCCTAGCTCAGCCATTTTATCTAACAAAAATGTACCTATTTCTTTTTCTGTCACACCAGGCTTAATAATTGAAAGGACTTCTTCAAAAACCTTATCTACCAGTTCAGATGACTTTCTTAAATTTTTCAACTCCTCTGGCGTCTTGATTATTCTCATTTCTTCCAGTAGAGGTTTTCCATTCTTAAAAATAACATCAGTCTTATCCATTATTTCTAGTATGTTTACTGATTGAGCTGTAGAATTTACACCTATAGTTTTTCCAAGTAGACCCTCTTGTTTAAAGACGTCTGCTACAACATCTGTCATAACATCCCCATCAAACCAGGTATAAACCCTAATGTCATTTTTTAATACAGCATCTAATTCATCCTTATACAAAAGATTACATATATAAAACATTCCACCATCTGCTTTTACAAACAGCCCCTGGAATCTTTCACATAGCATAATTTTATAATCAATCAAAAATGTCAGCTCTTCCCCTGGAGATAATAAAACTGCATCAAAGTCTGATTCCTTTAGTTTTTCAATTAGTTTATTTAGATATAAATCATTCATTAGAACAACACCTTTTATAATTCAATGAGTTCCTTTGTAGCCCAAGTAAGGTTCTCAGTGCCATTTGAAGTAACAAGCAATTGGTCTTCAATTCTGACACCACCCCATTTAGGAATATATATGCCAGGCTCTACTGTCATTACCGTATTTTCATGAATTATATATTCATGTGTAGGACCAAGAAATGGTATTTCATGAACAAATAAACCAACTCCATGACCAATCCCGGTATAGATATATTTTTCGTATTCTGTACCTTCCACAGCTTTCTTTGAAGCCTGAAATACATCTTTTGATGATGCCCCAATTTTAAGTGCATTTTCAGCATCACAGTTCATTTTATGCTCAATTTCATACACTTCTTTTTGCTTGGGAGAAGCTTTACCAACCACTAAAGTTCTAGTCATATCAGACATATAACCATTAAACTGACAACCATAATCCATCAGTACAAAATCCCCATACTCAACTGATTTAGCTGATGGGATTCCATGTAAGAGCGATGTCCTTGCTCCTGAAATAAGAATATTTCCATATGGCATGCTATCTGAACCTTCTAAAACCATATATCTTGATAAATTAGCAGCTAATTCCTTTTCCGTTACACCAACACGTATATCCTTAATAATTTTCTCGTAACAACGGGATGCTATATCACAGGATGCTCTGATATACTCTATTTCCTGTTCCGTTTTATGTGACCGGAATTCTTCGATAACCCCAGCTATAGGAACAAGCTCTGATCCAACAGACTTTTCTTTAAGTGTGAAATAATCAGATGTCTTTAAATCCTCTGATTCAAATGCTATATTTTTAAGATCATCTTTTTTGGCTATTCCTGCGACTGCAGCTGGAACAGAACCGTAATCCTTTCTCCATTCAACAATTTCATAAGAAGGACACTCATATCCTACCTGCTCTGTATATCTTGGATCAGTAATAAAATACTTGTTTGATTTTGTTATAAATAGGAAAGAGTCATCTCCAGTGTATGAACTAACATACTTAACATTTGTATGATTGCTTATGAACAAACCATCTAACTTGTTCTCCTCAAGATATTTAATTACCTTTTCTTCAGCTATCTTACTCATAATTCTCCCTTAATAAACGTGACATGCTACAAAATGATCTTTTGATATTTCTTTTCTAGGCGGAGCTTCATTAAAACAATGGTCCACTGCATATGGACATCTTTCAGCAAACTGACATCCAGGCTTGGAATTAATTGGACTAGGAATTTCTCCACTCACCTTTATCCTTTTATTAGCTTTTGCCTTAATTGGATTGGCAACTGGTATTGCCGAAAGCAAAACCTTTGTGTAAGGATGGGTAGGATTTTTATATAGCTCTTCAACAGGAGCTTCCTCAACAATAGTTCCTAAATACATAACAATTACTCTATCAGAAATATATTTAACGACTGATAAATCATGAGCTATAAACAGATAGGTTAATCCCATATCATGTTGAAGTTTTTTCAACATATTTATAACCTGTGCCTGAATAGAAACATCAAGAGCGGATATTGGTTCATCACAAACAATAAACTTAGGATTTACAGAAAGAGCTCTTGCTATTCCAATACGCTGTCTTTGTCCACCTGAAAATTCATGTGCAAATCTAGACATATGCTCCACACCCAAGCCCACTTTTTCAAGTAGTTGTTCTACTCTACAATCGATTTCTGTTTTTGAATAGTTACCATGATATTTCATTCCCTGGGCAACTATTTCTTTAACAGTCATTCGGGGATTTAAGGATGAATAGGGATTTTGAAAAATCATTTGGACATCCCCTGTAAAAGCCTGCTTTTCCTGTTTTGTGAACTGAGAAGTATCCTTACCCTTATAATATATTTTTCCACTTGTTGGCTCATATAGATTAACTAGACATCTACCTGTTGTAGATTTTCCACATCCAGACTCTCCAACTAGTCCTACTGTCTCACCTTTATAAATCTCAAAAGATATATCATTTACCGCCTTTAGAGTTTGCTTTCTATTTAACTCAAAAAACTTACTAAGATTTTCTACTTTAATAAAAGGCTCGGCCATTACATTATTCTCACTCATTTTTATGCCTCCCTTTTTTCTACAATTAAGTTAACCTCTGGTGCTAAATCATGTTGAAGCCAACAGTAGGTAGAATGTTCTTCTGTAAGGGTTGTTTTTGATGGCTCATATTCACAACAAACACTCATTGCATATTCACATCTTGCTGCAAATGGACACCCCTTAGGCGGTGCAAACAAATCTGGAGGAGTTCCCTCAATTGGTGTTAAAACCTGATTTCTCTCCATATCCAGTCTTGCTATAGATTTTAGTAAACCACTAGTATATGGATGTGCTGTATCAAAGAAAATGTCTTCGCTTGTTCCCTGCTCTGCCACTTTTCCACCATACATAACAACAACTCTGTCACATAGTCTTGCGATTACTCCCAAATCGTGAGTAATCATTATTATAGAGGTTCCAAGTTTTTCTCTCAGTTCAAGGAGTAAATCAAGTATCTGGGCCTCAATCGTTACATCTAAAGAAGTTGTTGGTTCATCGCAGATAATTAAGCTTGGTCTACTAACCAAAGCAATGGCAATCATAATTCTCTGCTTCATTCCGCCTGACAACTCATGTGGATACTGCATAAATCGACGCTCGGGATCATTTATTCCAACAAGTCTCATTATATTTATAGCTTTTAATCTAACCTCAGCTTTTGGCGTACCGGTCCCAATAAATACTTCTTCAATTTGTTCTCCAACACGCATTGTGGGATTAAGAGAAGTCATAGGATCCTGAAAAATAAATCCTATGTCCTTACCTCTTATATTCCTTAACTGCTTGTTATTCATTTTTATAATATCCTGACCCTTAAAAAGGATTTCACCACCTTCAAAAAAGCCAGGTGGTTCAGGATTCAACCTTAATATACTTTGTGCTGTTACGCTTTTGCCGCATCCTGATTCTCCAACAATTCCAAGGATTTCTCCCTTTCTAACTTCAAAGCTAACACCTCTAACTGCATGTACAAGTCCAGCATATGTCTTAAAAGAGAAAACCACATTATTTAATTCAAGTATTTTTTCACTCATGATTATTCTCCTTAATCAGTTCCTCTTAATTTAGGATCAACGGCATCTCTTAAACCATCACCTAGAAGATTAAGAGCCAACATTGTCGTACAAATGAAAAATGCAGGTGCTGCCACTTCATGAGGTGCTACTCGAAGCATCTTAATACCTTCTTTTGCCAATACACCCCAACTACAGTTAGGAGGTGATATGCCAAGACCAATGTAGCTTAAAAATGCTTCCTGGAATATTGCTCCTGGTATTGCCATACATAAATTTGTAACTAGTAATCCCAATACATTTGGAATTATTTGCTGAACAATTATTACAATATCAGGAACACCTAATATTTTTGCTGCGCTAATGAAATCCTGCCCCTTTAATCTATACACCTCACCTCTTACGAATCGGCAGGTTCCTATCCAGCCCACTATACACATGGCAATAATCAAGGTCATAACACCCTTTCCTATAACTACCATCACAAGAATAGTAATTATAAGGGATGGGATACCATAGAGAATATCAACAATTCTCATCATTACCATGTCAAGCTTTCCACCATAAAAGCCACATAAGCCTCCGATTACTGCACCAACACACATATTTATTGTTGCCGACAATAATCCAATTGTTAGTGAGACTCTAGCTCCCATCCATATTCTCACCCATAAATCTCTTCCTGTAGAATCGCATCCCAGCCAATGTACAAGTGATGGTGAGGCATCAATAGCTGAGGTATCCATCGTTGAATATTCATACTGAGATAGAAAAGGTGCGAATATTGCCAACAGTCCATAACAAACGATGATTATCAAACCGATAATAGCAGCTTTGTTTTTCTTAAGACGTCTCCATGCATCCTGCCAGAATGACAATGTTGGGCGAATTATTAATTCCATGTCATCGGCGTTTTTTCCCATGACAACAAACATTTCTTTTGTAAGCTTTTTGTTTTTCTCCATGTGCATCACCTACTTTCCACCGATTCGAACTCTAGGATCTACAATGCCATAGAGAATATCTACGATTAAATTACAAACCACAAGAAACATTCCATAAAAAACAGTCATGCCCAAAATCATTGAATAATCATTTTGAGTTACGCTTTCAACGTAATATTTACCCATTCCAGGAATAGCAAATATTGATTCAATTACAAAGGTTCCTGTAAGTACTGATGCAACAGTTGGACCAAGCATTGTTATTACAGGCATAATCGCATTTCTAATCTGATGCTTAACGGTTATTCTGAAATTAGATAACCCCTTTGCCTTTGCAGTTTTTATGTAATCCTGCTGCACAACCTCAAGCATACTGGCTCTCATTATTCTTGAAACAGATGCCAATGTGTAAAATGCCAATGCACAGGCTGGCAGTATCGTATATTCGAATCCTCTGTATTTTGCCACTGGTAGTAATCCCCATTTAATTCCAAAGAAATACTGGAGCAACGCACCCATAATAAAATCCGGAATACTTGTACCTAATATTGCAACGATTACACAAAAGAAATCTATTTTTGTACCCCTATTTTTTGCTGCAAGGATGCCAAATACAATTCCAAATGATATGGCAAGCATCAATGCCCTGATACCTACATCAGCAGAAAAAGGAAATCCCTGACCTATTATGTAATTCACTGTTTTATTGGTATAAAACATGGAATATCCAAAATTCCCATGAAGTAAATTCCCAATATATTGAAAATACTGCATGTAAAGTGGTTTATCGAAGCCATAGTATTTTTCCATGTTTAATGCAACTTCTTCAGTGAGCTTTGCACTAGTAAAAGGTTCTCCCGGCATAAGTCTTACTAAGAAAAAAACTACGGTTATAAGAACAAATAGGGTTATTATTGCTGCTATTACACGCTTGATAATATACTTCGCCATAAACTGTCCTCTTATTCTACGTCAGCATATACCCAATCTATATTGATACTGCAGAAATAGAATTCAACACCTGTAAACTTATCATTCAACAAGTAATGCTGCTGTCTACACTGAAGTGGTACAAATGCTGCATCCTCAAGAATGATTTTTTCTGCTTCATTTAACATGTCCATACGGGCCTTAACATCTGTTTCTGTTTTTGAATCTTCAAGTAACTTATCAAATTCATCGTTCTTATAGTTGCTGTAGTTATAAGAACAATCGGACTTGAATAATTCAAGATATGTGTATGGATCTGAGTAATCTGGTCCCCATCCACCATAAGCAATCTGATAATCACCATTTGGAAGAACAGAACCATAAATGTCAGCATATGTTACCTGTCTAATAGTTACTGTAATTCCAAGAGCGTTCTGCCATAACTCCTGAAGTACTTCTGCAATTTTCTTAGATGCCTCAAGGTCTGTTGTAGTAAGTTCAATTTCAATTTCTGAAGGATCAGAGTATCCTTCCTCACTCATGGCTTTCTCTAAGTATTCCTTTGCCACATCAATATCACCATCTAATGGATATGAATCTAATGTATATTCCTCGCCATAAGATTTAGACGCACCCCCTACTAGAGGCATTACTAAAGTATTGCTAGGTGAATAAACATTATTAGTAGCAAGAGCTATATAGTCATTTCTGTTAAGACCGTAGTTAAGAGCCTTTCTAAAGTTCTTGTTTGAAACTATTTTGTTTGTACTCTCCTCGTTAATGTAAAGGTAATCTTCATTACCATTCATAAACTCAGAATCAATATCATCATACTGTGCAACTGAATCTGTTGGTAATTTTACAAAATCAAGCTCACCATTCTCATACATTGCTACAGCTGTGTTTGATTCTGAAATAACACTAAACTCTACTCTATCAAGATTAATTGCATCTTTATTCCAGTACTGATCATTTTTTTCAAACACATACATCATGTTATCAGTACTTACCAGCTTAAATGGACCACTATATACATTCTTGTCTGCTGTTGCAGCAAAATCAGCGCCATAGCTTTCAACTATATCTTTTCTAATTGGAACGTACTGTGATGCAATACCAACCATGCTCAAGAAATATGCACATGGGTTTTCAAGCTCAAGCACTAATGTTTTATCATCTTCTGCACGGACTCCTAATTCACTTACTTCCATTTCACCAGTTTCTACCGCATATCCGTTTTTGACGTATTCACCAATAAACGCATACTCACTAGCTGTGGCAGGGTCAAGTAATCTCTGTAATCCATATACAAAGTCATCAGCTGTAACTGGCTGGCCATCTGACCAATTTGTATCTCTAAGATGGAAAGTGTAAGTAAGACCGTCTTCTGACAACTCCCATGATTCAGCAATACCAGGTTCAACTTTACCTCCAGTTCCTCTAACTAGTGATTCCTGACAAGCATGAATCAATTCATTGTCAACAATACTGTTGGCTTTGCTTGGATCAATAGTTGTTGGTTCTACTGTATCAGAATATCGAAATACTTTTTCAGATGACTCTGATCCTGAGCCTGTATCCGCAGTTGAGGCATCAGCCGCAGTATCCTCTGTCTCATAAGCACCACAAGCCATGGCTCCTATGGACATGGAAACTGCAACAAGTAAACTTAATAACTTCTTTTTCATAGTACATTCCTCCTTTTTTCTTATATTAAAAAGTTGCGCACAGTACCATCCTATACGCAACCTCTTTGTTGAAATCTAATACCACCTTTAAAAGGACCTCTAATGTTTAAGTGTTGTACTCTATATCTCTCAAACTCCTTCTACACATTATGTCTGTACTCATATGGGAGCACCTTCATCTGATTGTAACTTGGGCAATCACGAACCCACTCAAGAGACTCCTTAACAATAGCTGTCTGCTGTGGAATATTGTTTGGCTCACCTGCGTTTGAACCAATAGGTACATGTGGTGCAGTAATTCTAGGTGCACCCTGCTGACGTGCAATTGGAGGAAGAGCTGCAATAACAACGCAACTCATACCAAGTTCTTCACAGCATCTTGTTACGATTGTGGCAGATCTATGACACGTACCACAACCACCTGTGCAAAGGACAATATCCACACCCTGGTCCTTAAGCTTTCTAGCAATTTCTGGTCCTGTTTCGTTCTTAAACTTTTCCACATTTCCACCACCTCCCATAAAGGTATATGTTTCTGTAGCAAGAGAACCAATAAAGCCTTCTTCTACTAGCTCATGTAATCTATCAATAGGAAACATTGCATTTACATCCTTATTGATATCCGAATTATCAAATCCACCATGTGTAACCATTAGCTCTGAAGATGGGGTAGAAAACTCTATTGTTCTATATGAAAAATCTCCCGATGTATTGAATGGTGTCTGGCTTTTCTTATGAATACCTCCGGCTGTAATGAATGCCACCTTACATTCACTAAGTGGTTTCTTCAATTCTGAAAATACAGGCTTTGGTGTAACAGGTACAAATATTTCTGACTGCATTCCTTCTTTTGTTGTTAACATATCATTTGCCTCCTTTATATCGATTCTACCGGTATATCTCTTTTTCCAACTAGGTTCATACAACTGAAATAAAACTCTGCGTTCGAACCTTCTTTAAGCGGAATATCTGTAAAGTACCAGCGTCTTGGAACTGCCACCGTACCAAGCTTATCCATAATCTCTACCTTAGCAGCGGTATCATTCACTTCTGTTATCTTTCCTCCAAGCAAACATGGAGTAATTTCATGGTCAGTTACCATATCTGAACTGTCATAATCATATGGATTCTCAACTACTTTGATATAACTAAAGTAAAATTCCATCTCATGACCTGGTTCTATCTTTTCTTTTGTTGTTACCAATTTCTTTGGGACAGTAATGACGCCTAATCTCCCGTGCAGATGGACTTTTATTTGACTATCACTTACCTTTTTTACAAGGCCTCCCATTTTAATTGGATTAATCATGTAATCTAACATTAATGCAAAGTTCCATTATCAAGTAATACTGTCTCAGGAAGTCCAAGAAGCTTGTTATTTGCATTAATTACATCGTTATTCCACTTCTTTGGTGCTGGCTTAATTTCAACACCTGCCATCTTATTCTTCAACATCTGAATTGCACGGGTAGCAACTTCCTTTGTTACACATGAGCAGCCTGCCACATTGTTTTCAAATCCGCCCTTATCCATATTTTCCTCAACCATGGCTGTAGCATATTCATTACCAACAACTAACTGACCTTGATATGCACAGAAGGATACACCAACAACTGGAATGCCTCTCTTTCCAGCCTGACCAATATGCTGAATGAAATCGATATGGTTATTTCCAAATCCCTCAGTTGTGATAATGCATCCATCACAATCAAGAGATTCAAGTAATGAACCTAATCTGTCTGATACCCAAAGTTTTTCATCATTTACCTGAGGGGAGCCAATAAATATTACACCAATAAGATCAAGCTCAGTATCTGCTGCAAGTCCTTCTACAAGTGGCTCACGAATATAATGACGAGTCATTTCCTTTGTGGCTGGTCCAATGCATGTAAGGGCATGAATAGAACCATCTCGAACCTGATTAGGAGTGAGAACGATAGGTACGTTACCGCAATCCACATTCTTTTGGCCACCAAGTATTCCGCAAGGCTCTGTTGGGCAAATGACATTATCATGCATTGCACCCTGTCCCATAATTTCCTTTACTAAAACAACTCTTGGATTTCCAGCTCTTCTGACATCTTCACAAATCTCTTCTCGGATAACTTCACCTTCGTATTTTTTAAGCTCATCTCTAATAGTCTGAATCACATAATCTTGACACTTATGAGCTGCGAATGGACCTGGTCTTGTCATACCAGTTAATCTTTCAATAACAGCATGGCATCTGATAATAATGTCATTCTCGTCTGCACATCCAGGATGACCAAAATACATTTTCTCATCAAGATAACCTTCTGATGAGCCAAATTCATGTACCTGAACTCCATCCTCATCAACGCCAGTAAGCATAAATACAACACCGTCAGCTACTTTTGTGATACCTTCTCCAAGCTCACCTTCCACCTTTGTTGCGATAGGGCACACATCCATAATTGTTTCTGTGTACTGATGTCTTTCATTTGGATAAATAATATCAAGCGCAAGACTCTTACAAAGTGGATCTTCTAAAACCGCTTTATCTACTACATTTTTGTCAATTGTAAGCACTCCATCGATAATAGAAGTTTTATCACCTAACTCTACCTTGGAGATTTTCATATGTTTTTTCTTTAATGTTCTAATAACCTTTTTTTCGCCTGTTGGTGCTGCTACTCCTGGAGCAGGTACAAAAGTCTCTGCTGCTGGCGCTGCTGCACCTCCAATTGGCAAATCTAATTTTAGGCCTTCAATATGATCTGCCTTAGCTATTTCTATATGTAACATACCTTCTCCTCCAATCTTTGTAGTAATTATTGGTTTTGACTCATTCGTCACTGATTCTTTTTCAGCGGAAGAATCCGTCTCATTAACCTTATCTAATACCTCTGCAGTAATAGGTGTTAGTGCTTCTACATCAGTAAGTAATGTGCTTCCCAGTACCTGTTCAATCCTTAATCCATTTGGACTTAGAGTTAATAGACCAGCATCAACCATATCATCAAATAATGATGGGTCCTCTAAATCCGCCGCACTAATTACCAATCCTTTTTCTCTTCTACAGCAAAAGATTGCTGGGTCCTTCAAATGCTGCTCCAATGTTTCTTTTGTAATAGACATATATTCTTCCTCCTTATTTAATTTTTCTTATTAATTTATGATTAACGGCTCTCAATGCCTGATCCGTACAATGATAAACTGGTAAGCCTAACTGCGGTGCGCACGACATTACTGTGTTCGAACAATCAGTGCAATTGCTGATTAATAAGCCCTGGGCTCCTGCTTTTTTTAGTGACATTACCTTGGCTACCTGTCCTGGACATTTTCCTGGGTTTTCGCATTTTCTTGTCCCATTTACTTCCATAGCCTGTTTGCAATACTCTACTCCAACCACTTCTGAGCCTAGTGATTTAGCTAATTGCTCCATTCGCTCTTTATTTGCCCCGCAAGCACATACTAGTAAGCCAATTTTTTCTGGCCCTTTCATAAAACACTCCGAAGCAATCAATCCTCCAGTAGTTTTTATAATTGGATTCTCTAGGTTAGTCCTTTTTCCTGTGAAGGGACCTCCCATTATTAACTCTCCATATTCTTTGCTTAGACCACCGGCCATCTCAAAAACATCCGATACCTTTTTGCCAAGAGGTATATCTAGAAATGTTTGAATTTTAACTTCAGCTTCACAGCCCTTTATTTTTCCAGCCACTGTCAAATCTTTATCTATAAGTGGTTTCTTTAAATCCACCGCCTCTTGAATTCGACATGCTGTTTCTGCATTAATCACAATGGCATCTGCCTCTAAGGGTAAGGCCGTTACTGGCAAAAGCTTTTCCAGCACTTCTCTGATTACTGCTCTTTCTTCTCCCATTGGATATATATCCTCAAGAGATTTGATTATAATTTTCGAATTCGTATTTACGTTTTTTAAAGCTTCTATTGCAGCCTTGTGACATTCCTTTATGGCAATATATCCATGTTCTGCATTAGATATATCCATAGCAATTTCAAGGCCTCTGATTAACTGTTTAGGATTGTCTTCTATCCTTTTTATGTTATGCCCCAAGATAGGCTCACATTCTGCTGCATTGATAATTACATTCCCACCTTTTTCAAAGGGTTTCGCAAATTTAGCATATGTAGGAAATCCTGCGCCACCTAAACCAACCAAACCTGCCTCTTTGATTAAATCTAGTGGTTCTTCACTTTTTAATGGAATGTAATCTGTTGTCTGTTTTTCATCAGCCTCTACAGATACTGATTCATCTGTTATTTCTAATACCTTTCCTGAAACACTGGAAAATATATTGCATCCAAGTCCATCTCCCTGTAATGCAAGAAGCTGCCCCCTGTGAATTACGTCTCCTTTGACGACACAAGCGGCAGCCTTATTTCCGATATGCTGTTTCAGTGGAAATTCAAAAACATTACCCATCCCTTCACACTTTCTAACGCATATACGTTTTTTTATTAACGGATTATCTGGTTCCGTTTAAGTTAGTGCTAGTATATACGTCCCACTATCATTAGTAAAAGGACAGTTTCTTATCCATTACATAACAATTTGTTATGTCACATTTTCCAGTAAGTTTCTCTATGCTCAACAGAGGTTGAAAATACTATTAACGTCTTTGTTTTTCCAAATCTTTGAAGCTCTCCAATAAACTGATCTAGCTCGATAGTATTGTGAAACATCACCTCCAAAAGCATAGAAAAATCTCCTGTTACACAATTGCACTGAACTATATTAGGAATGATTTCTACATATGGATAAAAATCCTTTTTTTGATTTGGTTCAACCTCAACGCTAATAAAAGCCTTTGTATAAAACCCCAGTGCTAATGGATTCATCTGTGCTCTAAATCCTGTTATGATTCCTTTTTTCATAAGATTATCAATACGCGTTGCCACAGATGTAGATGATAGGTATACATTTTGCGCTATTTCCTTAGCAGATATTCTTGCATTCTCCTGTAGTAATTCAATAATTTTTAAATCAATATCATCTAATTCATCAGCATAGTTTTTTGGAATAGTCATTTTTACACCTCCATTTTTCCAAATAAAAAAAGAGGCACCACCTTTTGGTAGTACCTCTTTGTACGTTCTAAATAGTACAAGAGAATGTGTTAGATTTCAATATTTTATGGGAATAATCCTTTTACTTCATTTGCTGTTATAAGTCTACTAAGTGCAACTATGTAAGCTGCCATTCTCCATGAACAATTCTTCTTATGGACAACCTCTTTAATCTCAGCAAAGGCCTTTGTAAGGATATCCTCCAGCATATCGTTTATCTGTTCTCTACTCCATGTGAGAGTCTGGATATTCTGCACCCATTCGAAATAAGAAACAACAACACCGCCACTATTCGCAAAAATATCTGGAATTAGCACAATACCTCTTTCCTTAAGAATTGCATCTGCTTCGGCTGTTGTAGGGCCATTTGCCGCCTCTACAATAAATTTACATTTAAGCTTGCTGGCATTTTCTATAGTGATTTGATTTTCAAGAGCAGCCGGAACAAGGACATCACAATCAGTAAGCAATAGCTCTTCATTTGAAATATGCTCTACTCCTGACTCATTGTAATCAGCCAATAAATGTCCTTCTTCTACGAATTTTGAAATTGCATCTGCATCTAATCCATCCTCACATCTGATGGCACCTGATACATCAGAAAGAGCTACAATAACAGCACCTCTATGGTATGCTATTCGAGCTGTATTAGCACCTACATTTCCGAATCCCTGAATAGCTATTCTGCTTCCAGAAAGTGTTTTTCCATGCTCTGCCAGAATAAGCTTTGTACTGATAACTACACCTCTACCTGTTGCTGATGGTCTGCCTTTAGAACCACCTAATTCCAACGGCTTTCCTGTACATACACCAGGACAAGGTTTGCCATTAAGCATGCTATATGTATCTAATACCCAAGCCATTGTTTGAGCATTTGTATTTACATCCGGTGCTGGAATATCTTTATCTGGACCAATAATGGATTCAATCGCAAATGTATATCTTCTAGTTAGTCGCATGAGTTCGTTCTTAGAAAGCTTTGTAGGATCAACAGTAATTCCACCCTTAGCACCGCCATATGGAATATTAACAACTGCGCATTTTAACGACATCCAAGTTGCAAGAGCCTTTACCTCATTAAGGTCAGTATTCTGGTGAAATCTGATTCCTCCTTTGAATGGACCTCTGATATTTGAGTGCTGTACTCTATAACCCTCAAAAACCTTAATAGTTCCATCATCCATTCTAATTGGTAAGTATACCTTAAGCTCTCTTTGTGGATTTCTAATCATTTCATAGGTGTCAGTAGATAGTCCACCTAATTCCACAGCTTCATCCATTACCTTTAAAACATTCTCATATGGATTATATGTTGTTGCCATCTTTTTTCCTCCTGATGTTTGATTAAAACATCCAGCGCTGGAGTATTGTTTTCAACGCCACGGAGTATATTACTTGCCATGTGAGATAGCAATACATAATTCTATAATCCTTTTTTGGTTGTAAAAATCAAGCTATTCACTTGATAAAATAATTGTTTTAGTGATTAATACTTTAGAATATCCAGTCAGACTAAAGTACCCTAATTTGATTCTTTATCTTTTCGCCTGAGAAGCGGTATATAAAACAAGTATATAAGCAAGGCTGTCAGCAACATTAAAACTAGTAGATACAGATACCATTGCCATAGCTGCGTAATCTTTATGCCCAAGGGATTCTGGTATGTAAAGAAAAATATTCTCGAATGATTATCTGTAACATTAATTACATTACTTCTCTACGAGGATAACACCCAAAAATAAAAGCGTTAAAATAAAAAAACAGGACCTATAATCCTGTCTTTTAAAGTATATAACTACTCTTATATCATCTTAGACAAAAGTGCTACAGTCTCGATTTGCGAACCATTGTCCAAACTAATCTTCATATCTTTTGAGATGATAGGAAGCTTAAATTCCATGGACTTAAGCCACTGACCGTTCGCCTGCTCTTCTTCGTAGATCTCGACCTTTTCAATGAACTTATTCATGAACTCTCTGCGTTCCGCTTCATTCATCGGCTCATACATTTTATCAAAGAAAATAAGTGCTTGTATATATTATCTCCACATATCTTCTCTGCAGGTATTGATCTTTCGGCTACGGATGAAGGATATCCGATATATGCAAAGATCGGAGTTAAGGATAAAGAACACAGATACCGGGACATGCGTTATAAGTTCTGATCCGAAAGGTTTTTTGTTTGTAGTTCTATATTGGAATATAAAAATGAAACAATATTCATTTTTATATTTACATTTTCTTCCTGCAATATTAAAATGAAACTACATTCATTTATTTACGAAACGAGGTTTAACAATGCCTAAAGTAAACGAAGAATACTTCGAGAATAAAAAGAATCTCATTATAGATGCCACCTATCGTGTGTGCCTTCGGAAGCCCGTTGCGATGGTGACGATGAGCGATGTTATCGAGGAGAGCGGGCTGTCGCAGGGGGGGATCTACAGGTTTTACCGGAACCTGGATGAGATCCTGAGTGATATGATCACTAGGATGAGGGGTGAATACAATTTTGTAGACGCTTTGGAGGAGGTGACCGGGAACAAAAAGCTCTCATTTGAAGAGGTGACATACCGGATTTGCGACATCCTGCAGGACATCATGGAAAAGCATCTTATGGACATTCAGAAGATCAATTTCGATCTGACAGTGCTTGCGATAAACAATCCCGAGAGAGCAGCCGCAATAATCGCCGGGGCACGGGGCAGGGGCAACTTTGCTTATCTGGGAAAAGTGGTGATGCCGGTTCTGGTCGAAGCCTCAAAAAAGAACAAACTGAAGCCGGTGGATGATCCTGGGAAGATCCTCAAGTATATCTCGGCATCTTATTCGGGAATAGAGATGAACTGCATCCTGTCGGCCTGTTACGGTAATGAACTCGTGAATGTGGCCTGTAAGCCTAAAGAAATGTTCGATGTGCTGGCCAAGGCTATCATCTGCCTGTTCGGCGGGACTGTGTGACAGCCAGACAGCGCGTAAGCAGATCGTCATATCGCGAAGGACAGCGCTGCTCGCAGGGTATGCGCTGAACGTGGAAGGGAGGAATAGATTATGAAGAGTATGAATTTACCCAAGCCGACAGGCGAGTACGCAGTCGGAACATTTGTATATACTGTATGGAACGACAGGGAAGAGGTGATGCATCAGGGGGCATGCGCAGTGTCACCTCACGGGTATACTACCCTGTCCTGAAAGAAAATGTGGCAGGTCTTCCGAAAATGACGGCGATGTCGGAGAACATGCTGAAGGGTCTCAAGGACTCTTTCAAGGTGGCTCCGAATTTCAAGAAAGATCCGGAAGCCAACCTCTCGGAATGCTACGAGAATGCACAACGGATCCCGGGGAAAAGCTTTCCGCTCATCATGTTCAATCACGGCTACAATTCCTACCGGGAGGGCAATTCGTTCCTCTGCATCGAACTTGCTTCCCACGGTTACGTTGTGATCTCCGTGGACCATTCCTACGAGGCGCTCTGTAATGAATTTGATGACGGGACCGTGCTCTTTTTTGACAAGACCATCACAAAGAAGATGTATGAACCGATGCTCGGCGGCGTGATCGCATTGTTTAAGCTCATGAAAGCCAGGGGGAGCAATGAGGAGCTTGCCCGGCGCTTTGATGAGGTCCAGCGAAAATACTGCAGATTCCTGATGGACAGGCTTCCCGAGTGGGTCAAAGACAACGAGGCCGCGCTAAACTATGCGAAGGAGAATCTGACAGACCTGATCGATTTTGAGAAGGGTGTGGGAGCATCCGGGCATTCCATGGGAGGGGATGTTGCCTATGCGCTCTGCGCCCGGAATCCGGAATTTACCTGCGGGATAAACCTGGACGGCGCTCTTTTCGGCGACTATTCGGATGACGTGCAGACGCGGCCCTTCATGCAGGTCAGCTGTGCGGATAACGAATACGTGGTGACAAGAGTTTACATACGTCACACACAGAAGGTTTACAAGGTCTTTTTCAGGGACATGCGGCATATGGGGTTTGCGGACACGCTGCACGTGATCCCGCTGAAATCTGTGGTCGGGAAGCTGGATCCCGACGTGATGCACGAAAACCTCTGCCGTTGTCATCTGGAGTTTTTCGATGCTTATCTGAAAAAGACAAAGGATGCACCGGAGATTGTGAGCAATGATGTGGTGAATGTGTCCGTCTTTGAGCCGGACATGGCTGCTCCGAAGGCCGAAGTCTGAGCTAATGAGATTGTGACACCGTTTTCATATTTAAATATTTCGAAAAGGCAGGCTGAGCCTGCCTTTTCTCTTGTTTAGAAAGAAACCCTATATCATGGCAAAATATAGCGATTTTCAATCGCGTAGCTCATCTGCTCATGCAGATGTTCCCGGGGATTGGGAGTTGTTCCCAACAAGCTACACAGGCTTTGTCTGGACACAGACATTGCTTGCGCGAAAGAACAAACTCTCTCTACTGTCATTAGTTGCAACAAGAATTGTTTACCAACTTTAAGAACTTCTTATCATTCATCTGCTCGTTCGTGATATACTCCCCATCACAGAATAGCGAATACGTCGTGATCGGAGTCGGTGCATTCTGAGCATCTTCTCTGCTTTCAATTTTTACAGCCCTTAATGATATACCGTTCTTCTCAGCGGTTTCTTCCAGAACCGGTACATACTTTGCATTAAATGGGCACTGATTCGTATAGTAAAGAACATAACCGCTCTCATCTATGTGGGGATGTCTGGCACATTCCTTGAACACTGGTTTCTCGGTTCCTTTTTCAAACGGCAGATACCATAACTGTATCCCATTATCAGCTTCATCACCGACTTCAAAGCCTTTATATTTCAGGAATTTCGGATCAGCCAGAAACGGCTTTTTCTTTGCTGCAGCAAGAATGCAAAGTCCTTTCTTTCCCTTCTCCTTGCTGTCTTTGATGCATTCGGAAAGCAGGTCGCTTGAATATCCATGACCTTTGAAAGAACCGGAAACCCATAGGCAGTCTATATACATATACCCAGGTGCTTCGATTGGATTCCATGCATGCTCTGCCGGAATATATTCTATGAAGCATTTCCCGCGCTCCACACTTTTTAAGAATACAAGCCCCTCATCAAATCTGTCCGCAAGCCACGCCTTCTTTGAAGATACCTGTACATCTTTATTGTTGGATATGGCACAGCAGATATGCTCCTCTTCCAGATTCTCTTTTGTAACCCTGATATACTCCATAGCCCTCTCCTCCTACTCTCTCCGTTCCACTTCGGTCGGCGCAGAGCATCTACACTCCGTTTCGGTCCGCGCTGAACGGATGTCCACCGGACATCCAGCGCCGTCCCCCGGACGATTTGCGCCCTCCGGATCTTTCCAATATCCACCCTTATGGAAGTTCTCATTCCCTAGAGGTTTTGCTGTCAACCGGAACATAACGCAGCCATCCGGGCAAACAACAGTTTTCGTGTACTTGCTGTCTCCACCAAGGTTTTCAAGATCTCCGCCGCTTCGAACAGCCTCCATCAACGGATACAGCATCATCATGGTTTTGGAACAGATTCCGTATCCATCTTTGTTTACCGGGCATCCGTATGTACAGGTGTATGTATCGCCTATCTCTTCTCCGTTACGGCAGTACCGCTCTGTGTGATCTCCCCTGAGAAAGCCTGTCACTTCAACCGTAAACTCATACTCTTCATCAAACCACTTCTTCATCGTCAGCTCTCCTTCCTGATCGGATGCCGGATCACTGTCTTCAGTTTCTCCGGCTGGACTTTTCTCGCATCAGATAGATAAATCTCATGGTGCAGTCTCTTGTCAGTGATATCCAGAACATAACCCTGTTCTTCTAT
>JAEEGH010005340.1_pt1 | contig 32358 bp, 40 predicted proteins | sample 9134181 | NCBI WGS metagenome assembly JAEEGH01 (sample SAMN16246544, study PRJNA631951) | gut metagenome | biome: gut microbiome; feature: rumen; material: DP-attached | host: Bos | place: Iran: Karaj | collected 2018-10
TAATATGAGGAGTTTTAAGTCTACAGCGTGGCTACTGCCACAACCAGTGCTGATTATCGGCACTTACGACAAAATCACTTCCAGAACGACAATGCGCCCGTATTGCAGATGAAGACCCGCGAAAAGTATTTCAGCTTCGTGGTGAAGGCTGATTTTACAGGCAGCCATCACCGTTTTGACCAGTGTGGCATCGTGATGTATCTTGACAGCGAGAACTGGCTGAAAGGCTCTGTGGAATACGAGAACGACGAGTTTCAGCATCTGGGCAGCGTAGTGACGAACTGAAACAAAAAAGATTTGAACGATGCTCAGGGACTTCATTGCCATCGACTTCGAGACGGCCAATCAGCAGCCGTCAAGTGTCTGTTCCGTCGGAGTGGTCATGGTGCGTAATGGCAAGGTGGCTGACAGTTTCTACAGTCTTATTCAGCCAGAGCCGAACTACTACAATTATTGTTGCCAACGGGTTCATGGCATCAAGCAGAGTGATACAGACGATGCACCAGTATTCTCGATGGTATGGCAGCTGTTGGAGGAAAAGATCGCCAATGTGTTCTTCTCTGACCAACGGACAATCGATGATCTCCGCTTCCAAATCGCGTCAATTCCATTTGTAGCACATAATGCCCGCTTTGATTAAGGCTGTCTGAAAGCTGTGTTCAGAGTCTATCAGATGGACTATCCCGGATATCGCTTCTACGATACCCTCACAGCCGCCCGCAGACAGTTCGGCCATACGCTGCCCAATCATCAACTCCACACAGTTGCAGCTGCCTGTGGCTACGACCTTAAGAACCATCACCACGCCCTGAACGATGCCGAAGCCTGTGCCGCGATAGCCCTGTATATATTATGAATTGTTTATGCCGCTCATCACATTTCCGTGCAGAATATCCCAGAAATTTGGCATATATGCAGCATTTCTGTAAATTTGCAACTGAATTTGAAATAAAAAGGCAACCTGGCGGCCTACATCGTGTAACAGCTGCTGTAGCACTTAGTTACAGCAGCGAATTTTTTACTAATTCTCCTCTTCGAAAAATGTACCAGTAGGCATGGCGGCATCCTCGGCAACACAGCAGTTGTAGCGTTCACGGCTGCGGCGTTCGCGGGCAAACATGGCCTTGGTGCCGGCCTCGCTCTGCTGGAACTCCAGATGCTCGTCGATGGCAAAGGAGTGAGCCATGGTCTCTACATCGAGGTTGTCGGTGCCGATGAGCGTGAAGGTCCAGTTCTGTTTCTTCAGCTTCTCTATCATCGTGCGGATCATCTTCTGCGTCCATTCCTCACTACTGTTCTCCTCGCCGTCGGTGATGATGGTCACCAGCACATGATCGCCATCCTCAATCTGGGCGTTAGTCTTTGAGATTCCCTTACCGATGGCATCGTAGAGAGGTGTACCGCCACCAGGGCAGTAGGCTTTCCAGTCCAAGTCTTTGGTCTGTGCTGCGGGCAGGTTATCATAGTGCCAGTTGGTGTGGCCACTGTCGAACGTAAGCAGGGTGACGAACTGTTCCTGGTCAGGAAACTTCTCCTGCATCTTACGGACGGTCTGCAGGGTTTCGTTCATGCCCACAAAGGCTTGCTTGCGGATAACTTCCATTGAACCGCTCTCATCGACAATAATCAGATTGTGGACTCTCTTCGTTTTAACTTCATTCGTTTGCATAATCGTACATTTCTAAATGGTGAATACTCTGTTTAAGACGTCTTTTATCTATTTATCTTCGATGAAGATATTCTCGCTCGAAAATTGAAGCAAGCTTCATTTCACTCGCTTATTCATATCTTTGAAGATGTTTTTCGGAAAAAATTAAGTTGAAATGAGATTTTTTTGTATTTTTGCAAAAAATATCTGTATATGAATCATCGCGAGCTGTCTGAACAAACTATTATCAGTGGATTCCGTAAGGGGGATGCCAACATTATCCGAGAGTATTTCTACGGATATTGTCAGGCAGGCTATTATATCTTTGACCAGCGTTATCAGTTGAGTGAGAAGGAGAATCTGGATTTTATGTCGCTGGCTCATCAGTATGCCATCTACTTGATGGAGCATGACTGGAAGCCTTTGGAGGATCACTCGCCGAATGTCAGTCTGAAGACTTGGCTCATCAACGGGTTCCGCTATGTGGTGCTCGATGCACTGAAATGGTACAAGAAAGAGTATGGCAGCATCACGTTTGAAGATTATTTGCGGTCTTTTGACGTGACGAGCGATTTGCGGCTGCAGTTCAATCGGATGGTGGAAGATGTTTGTGACCATGCGCCACTTGACAGGCAGGAGAGGCTACTTATCGACATGCTTTTATTGCGTGGCTTCAAGGGGAAAGAGATTGCAGCTCAAATGGGGATGACTCCATCGGCCATCTCACAGAAATACAAGAAACTGAAGGAAGAAATCATTATACCATATTTCAAGAAGAACTTCGATATGGACTTGGATATGGTGGAGGTGATGGACGAGCGGGCAATTCTCAATCGCGAGGCTACGATGGGAGAGGCTTCAATGCCAGCACCTACAATGCCAGGTTCATTGACAGACATGTATCGACAGAGGTCATGTCGGGATATGGATTTCATAAAGGAAGAGGTTATGGAACAGAAAAGAACAACACCAGAGTTTATTACTTCGTTGGAGCCGAACGAGATCTTTGTATTCGGTAGCAATTTAAGAGGTATGCATGGAGGCGGGGCTGCCTATATCGCCTACCGCAAGTTCGGAGCCATCATGGGAAAGGGCGTAGGACTGCAAGGCCAAAGCTATGCCATCCCTACTATGCAGGGTGGTGTGGAAACTATCCGCCCGTATGTGGATGAATTCATCTGGTTTGCCAAGCAGCATCCCGAATTGACATTCCTCGTGACTCGCATTGGCTGTGGCATAGCAGGCTTCACCGATGATGAAATCTCTCCGCTGTTCGAAGGGGCACATGAGGTAGAGAACATTGTGTTGCCTCCAAATTGGTAAGATAAGCATTCAAATGGACTCTTCGATTCTCAGACAGAACGGATTTGAAGGCTTCGTGTCAATAGCAAGCCTAAAAGCAAATCCAAATCAGATACCACAAAAGCAGGGTGTCTATGTAGTTCTGTTCCCTTTTGATAAAGAGCCGAATTTCCTCCAAACAGGTACTGGTGGCTTTTTCAAGGACAAGGATCCGAATGTGACTATCTCTGAATTAGAATCGAAATGGCTTAGTGGAACAGATATAATATATATAGGTAAGGCAGGAGGTTCTTCTTCTAAGGCAACGCTTCGATCGCGTCTAATCCAATATCTGAAGTTTGGCATGGGTATGAAGGTTGGTCATTGGGGTGGCAGGTATATTTGGCAATTGGCCAATTCTGACAGTCTAATAATCTGTTGGAAGTCTACCAAACAAGATGCTCGCGATGTTGAAAGCGAAATGATAGAGCAGTTCAAACGAGAACATAACGGTTGCAGGCCATTCGCAAATCTAAAAGATTGATTATGTGGTATCGAGATAAGACTTTCTGGAGGAATCTGCTGATTACCGTTGTAATCTTGGGCTCTGTGTATACATGTACTGCCTATTTTGCGATACAGGATCGTGAGCGACAAGAGGAGATACATAAGCAAGGTGAAGAGGTGTATGGCAGAATGCGCCGTGCCGTTGATAGCGTGAGGCACCAACCTTTGAACAAAAGCAATGTTAACAGTTATGGAAAGTTCGTTGGTAAAGACGATGGCGAAGATAATGACCCTTATGATGACCCTGATTTCGATGACTTGGTGCCAGGCGAAGAATATGATGAAGAATTTGTAGACCGCTCGAAGGGCGATCCAGAATTATATAAATGAGATTATGTTAGGAGCAATAATTGGTGATATAGTAGGCAGTCGTTGGGAGTTTAATCCTACAAATGACTACAATTTTAAGTGGCTATCAGAAGAAAATGGATTCACGGATGATACCATCTGTACAGTAGCCGTGGCAGATGCGCTGCTGAAAGGGCGTGACTTTGGAGAAAGCATTCATGAATGGTGTAACAGATATCCACACCCGATGGGCGGCTATGGAGGCCGTTTCGCACAATGGGTTCAGAGTAAAAAACCCCAGGCATACGAAAGTTTTGGCAATGGAGCTGCTATGAGGCCGAGTCCTGTAGCATATTGGTATGATGATGAATATCAGGTTCTTGATGCTGCTGCAGCGACTGCACTCCCTTCTCATAACCACGAAGAGGGAATCAAAGGCGCTCAAACAGTGGCACTGGCCATATTCAAGGCATTATGCTATAAGGGATATCAAACAGCTCCGTTACACATTGATGAAATAATAAGAGAATGTGTGGAGTTTTCTGGATATGAGATTAAAATGCCAAAAACATCTGTTTTAAATCGCTTTGATGAGACCTGTCAGGGTACTGTTCCTGTAGCACTAAAGATAATCAGCATGGCCACTGATTTTGTGGATGCTGTGCGGTTGGCTGTCAGCCTTGGTGCTGACGCTGATACGTTGGGGGCAATTGTTGGCAGTATCGCTGAAGCCATCTGGGGAATTCCAATGTCGTTACGTCATCAAATCGAAGATTATCTGCCAGATGAAATGCTGTTTACTATTGATGACTTCCATCGTGCCAGACCTCGTTCGTTCAAGCCGCTCATTGATATGACTTTCTGTCATAAAGAATTCAGTGAGGCTGGCTGGGACATGCTTGAAGATGATGAACGAGAGGAATTGATGGCTATGGCGGAAAAGGAAAAAGACAAGAAACTAGAACTGATGAAAGCACGTGGAAAGGCCCGTGAGAATTGGTAATCTTAAAATTATGGATAGACGACGTAAATACACAGTTGAGGAACTTGAAAAGTATGCTGATAGGTACATCAGTTACTTCGAGAACAAATTTAGACCCTCACGTGAAGCGTATTATCGTCTTTATGATGGTGGGAATTCCCCAGGGACTGTTCGGCCTTGGGATTTGAGATGGACTGTGGGCAAACTTTTATTTATGCATACGGCGAACGAGCATGGAACGACATCCAAGGCCTGAAGGACAACATAGAAAAGATAAACGACATTCAAATTATTGGGAATGCATTCTTTTCCCAATGGAGATACTTCAATCACTGGTCGTCTTCCTCATACGCAAATGAAGACACAAAAGAATGGTTTTTGATACTCTTTCGTCAGTTGAAGTGTCTCTGTTAATGTATAAGTTTAGTTTTGACAACAAACAAGAACAGTATGGCCGCAAAAGTAGTTTGCAACAAACTCGTCTCCAATAAATAGCTAACAAAGACTTTGTAAGACGAGAACATAATTAACGTGATTTTGGGTCAAAAAAAGCATTGTCTTTTATAATAATGTGAAAAATACTTGTTTTTTTGCTTAAAAAGTCAAAAAAACAAGTATTTTTCGTATCTTTGCAATGTATTATGTGCATAAGAAGATGACGCTGATTAATAATATTGGCAAGAACCTTCGGGAAAGCCTCTCTGCTCATATAAAGAGTGGGAGTAAACTTTCAATTGCTGTATTTTGTTTTTCCAACTATGCTTTTCCTGAATTGAAAGCGGCTTTGCTGAGTAAAGAAATAAAATCCACAGACAAAGCTCGCTATCATGATGTGACTTATTATCAGAATAGTGAATATTACAAACAGTCTTTGACATAAATATAGGTAGAACTATGGACTATAAAAAAACTAATTTACTACAATGTTCATTCCTCGCATTAATACTTTTGCTTGCTGGATGTAAAGGCGAATCTACTCAGAAAACACCTGAACAATTATTTGACGAATATGCTTCAGGAGTTGTATTAATCTATTGTGAGTATTATTATTCCATTACCCTGCCCACAGGGGAAACCTTATATATGACGGGACTCAGTGATACGGGCGAAGTTGAGAATGTTACCACTGATGAGGTGGCGATGAAACAAAACTGTAATCGTCAGTTTGGTACTGGTTTCTTCATTGATAGCAAAGGAGATATTATGACAAACAGGCATGTTGTAGATGTATCCATTGACGAGATTGAGGCACAAGAAAGATTTGTTGCCTCATTACGACGCGAACGCCAAAGCTATATCGATTCCATGGAAATGGCCAGAAGGGCCTATGCTGAATTAGAAGAAAAGAAAAAAGAATGCTACGGTCAAGACATGTTTGGAAATGTTTTTATATCTAACCAAGAAATGTTGCAAAAGATCAATGATGTTATGGAAACTGTCGAAGAAAGGTTTAATGGCTGGCGCAATATCTGCAACTTCATCACTGCCAATGCTAACCCCAGAGCTATTAAGATTAAAGTGTATTCGAAACTAGGCATTGCTTATAATAATACTTATGTGGAAAGCTTTGACGACTTTCTTGGAGGTAATGCTTGTACCGTGCGTAAGATTTCAAAGAAACAAAACGCAGACTTAGCTATTATCCAACTTAAAAAGAAAGAAACACCTGAATCCGTTCATATATTTGATATTTCTGGAACAGTTATGAAAGAAAAAGAATCTAAAACAATTGGTGACTATTTCAGCCAAATATTCACTGGTAGCACCCCCATGGAAGAGGTAGAAGCAGATAATTTAAAGATAGACCAACAATTGTATATGATTGGCTATAATCACGGAATTGTCCTTGCACAGACAAGAGAAGGGATTAAGGCCCAGATGACCGGGGGCAAAATGACTCAATTACCTGATGGTGAAAGGCTCTTATATAGTATACCTACAATGCAAGGTTCTTCTGGAAGTCCTGTTATAGATGCAGATGGAACTTTAAGAGGAGTGAATTTTGCAAAATTGACTCTCAATGATGATTTCAATTTTGGCATACCAATGAACTTAATTAAAAACTTTTTAAAGGAATAGCAATATGGAAGAGACTAAGAAATGTCCTTATTGCGGCGAAGAGATACTAGCCGTAGCAAAGAAATGTAAGCACTGTGGCGAATGGTTAGACAAAAACGAAGAGACAGTGATTCCAACTACTGAAGATGTGATATCACGGCCAATCGAAAAGAAGGCTGGTAAAAATAAATGGGTAATAATAATTATATTGCTAATCCTTGCTATGATTGGCGGCTATCTATTTTTGTCAAACAATCCTAGCAAAATTGATAAAGAAGTTGTAACAACCAAATCTGATCCTGTTATCAACTTTGCTGAGCCAGAAGAAGAGGAAGATGGTACAATATACCAGAGAAAAGAGGAAGACAACAATACCCAACCAGAACAGAACATTAGTCAAACACCAAAACCTGACAAAAATGAAACTGGAAGCTATGGCTCCGAAGAACTACTAAGCCTCGGGGAGAATTATGAGAAAGGGATAGGTGTTGAAGAAAATCAAGAAACGGCTTTCTATTATTATCAAAAAGCTGCAGAGACCGGTGATCCCGCAGCGCTGAATAAAATGGGTAATATGTATGCCCAAGGAAAAGGTTGTGAGAAGAATATGGCGAAAGCGGCCAGATACTATTTGGAAGCAGCAGAGAAGGGAAACAAATATGCCCAGCATAACGTTGCATTCTGTTACTGGGATGGCATTGGAGTAGAAAAGAACAGAGAAACTGCAATTATGTGGATGCGTCGCTCCGCTTCACAGGGTTATGAAAAAGCTCAAAAAGCACTGAAAACAATGGGGGTAAAATAAATAAGGTTATTATGGAAGAGAAGAAAAGATGCCCATATTGCGGCGAAGAGATATTAGCTGTAGCAAAAAAATGCAAGCATTGTGGTGAATGGCTTGAATCAAAAGAACCGTCTAAGAAACAACAGAACTGCCCAATATGCGGCGAGCTGGTAGATGAAGATTTAGATACATGTCCTTACTGCCATGAACCAACTCACTTCAATGAGACCCAGATTGATACGAAGATAATGGAGCAAACTGATAATTGCGTAAAAACTGAACGAGTTGATATTCCATCTACTCCACCTGTTGAGATTACTCCATCTCGAAAGAACTTCATGCGTATAATTGGAAATTATGTTCTATACTTTCTGGGTGGTTGCATCATTTTTGGTTGTATTTACGGAATAAAACAATGTGCCAAACCAAAAAAACAGGATTTCTTTCAGAATACAAATAATCCATTAGCTGAAAAATTTAAGAAGGATAGAGAAGAGGCCTTTGCCAAGCTCACAAAATCTCCTTGGTACGGTAAAAACACATATTCAGTTACGGATGTTGATGAAGGGTGGATTACAAAGGCGGATATGGTTGTAGACAGTAAAAAAACATACACGACTGATAATAATTATACAGAAGAAGGTACAATGACTCTTGAAATCACATGTTCCCATTCTGATTTAATGTGGAAAGCAGAAGGAGAAATTAAGTTTCGTGAAAAAGGTGATATAGGAGCATTTTCGAATACTGATTTTTATGAGAGCACTAAAGATTTCTATGGAGAAATCATTGATGCAAGAGTGAAATTTAACAATACTACCACGGATGACGAGGATATTGCAATGACTATTAGATTAAAGCTTAATGAAATAATTAAAGAAGCTCAAAAGTCGGAGGAGAGCACTCATTATAAAATTAAAACGTTAACTGCCAAAAACCTTGAACTAGACGAGATGGATAAAAAAGAGATTTTTAAATCAACAGGTTTAAAACTATCCTATAAAAGAGACTAAATTATTTATGGAAGAGAAGAAAAGATGCCCATATTGCGGCGAAGAGATATTAGCTGTAGCAAAAAAATGCAAGCATTGTGGTGAATGGCTTGAACAAAAAGATACTCAAAAAATATCGTGTCCAGTCTGTGGAGAAAAGATAGAAGCAGATGCGAAAGTGTGTCCAATCTGTCATGAGACTATAGAAGACACTTCTCAGCCAATAAAACTGCAATACGTCAATACTCCCGCAGGAACAAAAGAATCTGATAATGGTTTCTTATACTGTAAAAGTTGTAAACAAAGATTAAGTGTGGATGCGCCTTCATGTCCACACTGTGGAGAAACCGACCCTTTCCGCTTTGAGGAAATAAAAAAGATTGAAAAGAAATCACATATTGGCTGTTGGGGATTTGTTGGCTTATGCATTATCGTCGAGATTATTTTTAACTGTTTTGGTATACATGAAGGTATTTTAAATTGGCTCAACTACTTTAAATGGCCGCAAATGCTGTGTTTAGCTATTGTATGGCTAATAGTTGTTGGTATTTCGAAATATTTCATGAAGCAAGAAATAGATAAGATTGCCACAGATATGGCTACGATATTTGTAGATAAGAATACCAAGGATGCAATGTATACATGGTGGCTTCACGTTCGGACCATAGTTGGTGAACTCTGGTTCCCAATAATATGGTCAAAAGGTTAGAGCGATTACATGCTGATTATAGGGATTTTCCATGAAGAAATAGGAAAAATCCTTTTAGGTAAGCCAATAAATGATGTATATTTGCAACATGATTGCAATATAAAACAAAAGAAAATGAAAAAATTACTATCTATTCTATTCGCAATGGCACTGTGCACAGCACCGTGTCACGCACAATTCGGTGGCCTAGGAGGTCTGCTTAAAGGAGCTAAAGCTGCAAACGATGCCCGAAAAGCGAAAAAAAAGGCTGAGGAAGTATGGGGTAAAAAGAAAGTTAAAAATGTCATCGACACAACAAGCGTAGAATACAAAAAGGCTCAAGCAGAATTGCAGCAAAGGCTGGATAATGACCCCGAATACCAGAAATTGAAGCAGTTACAAAACGATTCAGTGGCTGCAATGAAGTATTTCAAAGAGAAATATGGGGAGGATCTTTCAAATCCATATGCTAATGACAAAGAGTATCAAGATGCATACAATAAAGCTCAAAAGATGGCAGGCCTTCAAGAAGACCCTGTATTCAAGAAAATAATGGCTGAGCAACGACAGCCTACTATGCAGGAGGCAACCTACCTGAACGAAAAGTATGGCACTAGCTTTGAATACGAAGGTATGGAAGCATACAATGACTCCATAGGCGTATTTGCTAACTTAAATGGCAAGATGAAACCTATGGGCATCACAAAACCCGAAACTATAACGGACGAAAAGCCTGTTCCTGATTTTGGACAAGATGCAATAAAGCAATATGTACAAGACTACATATCTTTTCTAAAAAAGCCTTTTGCAGACAGGATTATTGTTGACAGTGTTCAAAACTACATGATTTACAACAAGAGAAATGCTGATGAGCAATTCAAAGGGGCTGCTAAGTTCACTCTTTACTCAAATCTCGAAACAAATATTGGAGAATTGACTGTCAACGAAATGCTTTTGCGTAAGATTTCAGATTTTACTGAACCAATAGATCCTAAAAATATCTTCGTGTTCAGGGTTCATAAAGGTGTAGGATGCAGATATATGGAATATATGTATTCAAAAATCACCTATAAAGAAAATGAGTTGATGGATTATATCAGCAAACGCCTTGTAAATGAAGGTTATGTTGATGCAAGCATCAACCAAATAATGTCCGATGAACAGGTGTTTTCTGCAATCGACAAAATGGAATTCCAGTTTAAAGTTGAGAAACTGCTAAAGATTCGGCAGAACAATGAAAAATTCATGTTTACAAATATCATTCCTGCTGCAGACGATGTAACATTGAAATCCAATATTCGAAAGGTAGGTGGCCATGTTACGGCTCTTGATATTACAATAGATGCCAAACCAGGTGAATATGCATTCATTATTCGTAATCCCGAAGTGGAGAAGTATTTCAAAAATTTAGGTGATGAAGAAAAGGATGAAAAGAAACGCAAAATGCTTCAGAACTTTGACATCTCAGTATTGACACAGGGAGCTTTCTTCTTTACTATTAATTAGTAACTAATGTGATTACAGATAGCCGCCCATATTAGGGCGGCACTTTATTATACGCCATAGCAGTAATGGGCATATACGTGCCAAACTTTTGAACCAGATTAATATGTATTGAATAATCATGAATGAGCAACACTATATGTGATGTCTAAATATGGATTACTGCAAAAAATAGAAGATATGACTCGACAACATATAGTATTTCTGACAGGTGCGGGCGTTAGTGCCGAAAGCGGATTGAGTACATTCCGTGGCAAGGATGGCATGTGGACTAATGAGGAGTGGGTTCACCTGGCCAGTACGGATGCCCTCTATAATGAGACCCAGAAGTGCCTTGATTTCTATAATTGGAGGCGGAAAAAACTGGCCGAGGTGGAGCCGAACGATGCTCACCGCATGATAGCAGAGCTGGAAAAAGAGCATGAGGTGACGGTCATCACGCAGAATGTGGATAACCTACATGAACGGGCAGGCTCGACACGGGTCATTCATCTGCATGGAGAACTGAGTAAGGTCTGCTCGATGGATAACCGCACGACATGCGTGAAAGAATATCCGCTGACAACACCCATTAGAGTGGGGGATAAGGCAGAGGATGGTTCACAACTGCGGCCCTATATCGTGATGTTTGGCGAGTATATTGATAGCATGAATGTAGCTGTTGATATCGTGAGCAAGGCCGACATCTTCGTGGTTATCGGCACCTCGCTGAAGGTCTATCCGGCAGCAGGGTTCATCAACTACGCCCACCATGAGGTGCCTAAATTCGTGATTGACCCAGGAGAGATGGAGCAATGCACGCAATTGGGCTTCACCCACTTCAAAACCACAGCCACTGAGGGCATGAAGATGCTGCTGGAGGCATTCAAGGAATTGTAATTTATCGATTATGGCATATACATACAAATATCCAAGACCGGCAGTTACAGCTGACTGTATCGTAATAACGAGGGAGGCAGAACCCAAGGTGCTGCTTATTCAGCGTGGGAATCCACCTTTTAAAGGTGCATGGGCATTCCCTGGCGGTTTCATGGACATGGATGAAACTACAGAACAGTGCGCTATCAGGGAGTTGGAGGAAGAGACGGGACTTCGGGTATCGAATGTACATCAGATAGGCGCATACTCCAAGGTTGACCGTGACCCAAGAGGGAGAACCATCACTGTTGCTTATCTGGCCATCATCGATGAGCCTATTACTGTCACTGGCCAGGATGATGCTGCCAAAGCAGAATGGTGGCCATTATCGGATTTGCCACATTTGGCATTCGACCATTATGACATCATGCAGGATGCCATCAGGCTCCTAAAACAACTTTCACAAGGCTTGTGAAACGATAATTATTTGTCGTATCAGATTTATTTCGTATATTTGCAGAAAATAATAAAAATGTATTGGTAATGACAGCATTTATAGTAATAGTTCTTATTGCTTTAATAGCATTCTTCCTATTGTATCGGCTTGAAAACAATAGGACTAAGGCAGATGATAGTATATCAACTCCGAATGTTTCAACTTCAATTAACAGTTCAACAAAACGCTCAAATGGGCATTTTAATGCTGATGGCACTATTGATGTTGAATACATGAAGAGTATGGTAACACGATGGGCTAATGACTATGCAAAAAATTATAGAGTGCCTAGTGAGGGAGTTATTGAACATGAACTATACATGTTTTGCGGATGGATAGCATGGAATTATCTACTAAATAATGGCTATTTATCTGATGACGCATTCAATAAATTTATGCCATTTATTCATGAAAAAGTAAACAAAGCCAAAGTCTTGTCAGATGAAGAGTTCTATGCGTTCTATCATGCTCGCTTTAAGATGTATAAATATGAGTTAAACCGGTTGAGAACATCGGATAAACCATATATTATGGAAACATTATACGGAGCTCTTTATAAAAGTCTCTTTTTAGAAGAGGAAACATATTATGACACTTCTTTATACAATGAATTTGGTGAAGTATGCGAATTCATGGATAATTTCATTGACTTTTGGAATAAAGTAAATAAGGAACTTTTAGATAATTACAAAAAGAGAAGATAAGAATAATTGTATTTGACTCTTAAAAATATGAAATATGTTCCACTTTTTCTTGCAGCTGTATTGCTGATTTGTCTGGCTCCAATGCCTTATGGGTACTACACCCTAGTCAGAATGCTGGCAACACTGGTTTTTTGCATTTATGCATATAGATGTTATGTGACCAAGAAAGAGGGCCTGACTTGGATTTTTGTCACATTGGCCTTGCTGTTTCAGCCATTTGTTAAGGTCGCACTTGGACGAGTAGTTTGGAACATTGTAGATGTTGTTGTTGCCGTCGGAATGATTGCTTTCTTCTTTTGGGACAGAGGAAAGCGAGAGAAAGGATTAATGGATAATCAAAACAATTAATATTGGACATATGGCTAGAACATTATTGGAAGCAGTGTTAAGAAGGGCTATCCTCCAAGGTGGTAGCATAGGTTATAATCCCGACATGTATGACTACGGGTTCGCTGATAATATCCCACCATCCGAGGAATTCAACAACAAGTTAAGGCAATATGGAACACTTCGGTACTCTAGTGATCGTTATTTGTTTGGCTGTGATACATGGACATCATTCACAATCGATGATCGTGGCAGGCAATACATAAAAGAACTTGATAGGCAAAAAGATGGCCCTCTAAAGATAAAGAAGATATTACGTTTCTTTTTCAACTCTTTTCTACTAGGCTTTTGTTTGCCTATTGTCATTGCTCTTGGTATAGAAGTTGGCCTCGCATGCTTTATCTGCAATATTGATGCCTCCGACTCATATTCGTGGATTAGCGGAGTATTTCATGGCCTATTTATTGTGCCTAATTTTATCCGGCACTTATTCAGTGCTGATATATTATACTTCGCAGAATATCACACGACCGCCTATACGATATTCTATTGGCTTACCGCGATTCTGTTCATTTTACCTCCTCAGATCAAAGGTTTATTTACACTGATTATTGATCTTATAAGGGATTGGATCCTCAACAAGTGTTAGTTACTCTATAAAAATTCTCGTCTTATGTGGTACATTATTATTGCTATAGCAGTTTTATTATTGTTTTTCTTTATAAAATCTTACAGAAAGATTAATAGTTTAACAGAAGATGGTACTCTTCTTGTTGCTTTTACGAAAGAGGCTATGCCTAAAAAGTTTCTTGGAAAGGAAATTCCTATAGAAGAACAATATAAGAAACTGATGCAGGCTTGTTACTTGTTTAACTTATTCCTTGCGAAAACACAAGGAATGAGAGGAACATACAATTTTTCTATCCGCGAAAATGGGCCGGTATATGGTCAAATTATTGATGTTCAATTAGCTCCATTTATTAACACAGTTAAACAAGCGCTGTTGAGGAAAACAAGTGAATTGCCTACAGATTATCGCTTGAAAATCGAGCATTATATGAAAGATCCCTTTTCTGATGAAGGGAGAAAGCTATCAGAAAAGGAGGTTTCAATATTGTCCTCAGACGACATGGGATCTGCCTATCTGAAAAAAATGAAAGCAGACTACATAAGAAACATGAAGGATATGGACTTTATGTTTACACTATTCAAATAGAAACTTCCTTTGTTTATTCGTTTTGAGGTTGACTTGCAATTGAGTGATATAGTATGATCGTTTTCTCTCGTGTGAGAGCTTTTGGATTGTGCTCATGTGTCTTCTCATCAAGAAAGTCCATAGTAAAAGCCTTATTATCACGTACGGCATGATAAATAGTCATCCTGTCTGGGTTTTCGACATTCAGTAGACCACCCAAGAAATTTCTTTTCAAGGCCTCCTTTGCCTCTTTTGTCCCTGACTTAAATATAACTGGATAGACAAGTGTGCTATCAGAAAGATAAGCACAACCTACTTCAACAACATTCCCCTGGTGATCATCAATGAGGAATGGATAAGCCAAATTGTTAATGGCTATGTAGGCGACTAGTATATCGTGGCTTGTAATGCCGTCATTAAACAGCTTAGAAAAGTCCTCATATGATATTGCATAATGTTTGTTTATCCCAGTATCTCCAATTAAGAAATCAAACGTTATGTTGCAATGTTCATCCATGATGTCCTTAGCAATATAGTTAAGGTTTCCTGATGGGCCAAATAGATGTATTATAAGACTTTTCTCTATATCTTTGGATTTCTCAATATTTGTCAAAAACAAATCTTGTTCTACAAAGTCTTGATGAAAAGCGAATTTGAGAGTGTCTTTTTCTATCTTAACAGAAGTCAAATTCCCTAAATCGCCATATTCGAAAGGCACCTTTTCACCAACTTCTGAAACAAAATCAGTTATGGGAGTCCTCTCCTCAAGGAAAGACACATCGTTCAATGAAATATTACCTACCTTTGATTTTGACTTATCTCTTGGATCAAGGTGTATCCTCACAAAGACACGCATGGCATCGGCAACATAATAAACATCTGCTCCAGAATCTTTGATTTGTTTGACTAACTCGCCATCAGTGACCACTTCCGACAAATCCATATCTTTCTTGAACTCAAAATATATATAGTCTACATATCTAACACCATCACCATTATGGGGAACATAACAATTGATTGCTCCATCGTCAAAGCGGTATTCATAAATATCATAGTTCTCTATAGTTGTTGATTCATAGGCATCGAAAATGGAATCTGGCTGGCCATGATACTTTATCAAATCATCCACTGTCTGTCGGTCTATGAACCCATGAAAATAGTCCATTTTGATATGTTTATATACGTTGTCGACCAAACTATTCTCTATGCGAATGGTTAAATCCTCACGGGAATTATTCTTGATGGAGCAAGACTGCAGTGTAAGTACTGCTGTTAATGCTAAACAAAATACACCTTTCTTCATACCTTTAGTAATATAATGTTATTAGATTCCAAAATGATTCATCATTGCTTGAGTTTTATTGACTGTATTTTCAATGTCTTCCTCTGTATAGCCCATCTCGCCAAATACTTTCATGAACAGATTTTCTGCATAATCTTGGACTTTATTACCATTAAGAGTGCCATTTGCCAGTGATACTAGTCCGAGACATGCCATAAGAGTACTATCTTTGATTGCCCCATCCTGTATCGTTTTAAGGTCACTTATCATACGCTCAACACCCGTCTCTTGAAAATACTGATTAGCAGCATTCGTATTGATGTTTAATGATAACTGATTCATCTTTTGAATTTTCTTCGCCTCACGATATTTGGTATAGTCAGCTTTTGCGCATTCCACGAAAGTATCTATCAAGTTATAGATGGAATATTTCTGCTCCTTGGAGAGATCTGCGTACATATCCTGCATCATCTCCAACGCTTCGTTGGGGATAGGCTTTTCTTTGGGTTTAAAAGCCTTAGATATAGTTACAAACGCGATGATAATTGCGACAATGATAAGAAATGTACTCATATCCTATTTGAGTTTTATACTATAACTAATACGTGGCAAAATTACGAAAAACATTTGTAAATACCTCTTTGTTATATAAAAATCGCCTAAAAACAATATTGTTTATTAATTCAAAAGCACAAAAGCACCCCAATATATTGGAGCATGGAACTGTTTTCTCAAATCATCCTTACTCTTTGACAGTGCGATTTCCACATTATCACCAGAGAGAATGTAACTATATAACCTATCCATAAGTAATGCCGTATGGTAATCACTCACACTCCACATGCTCATTAGGATTTTCTTAGCTCCAGCGAGTTTAAAGGCTCTTTGCAACCCATAGACCCCCTCGCTAGAATGACTATATCCCAATCCTGTTTGACAGGCAGATAGAACGACCAGCTCACATCCGTTGAAATCCAACAAAGCAATCTCGTCCGAACGAAGAATTCCGTCATCTTCTGTCTGAAGGAATTTTTGTTGTCGATATAGCGAGTCATTCATCCAATACGCATTGGCTCCGGCAAATAGCAGGCCCGATGACTTTAATGGGTTGTTTACACCTTCGTCATGGTTATCCATGAAGAATCCGTGTGTAGAGATATGCAAGATAGCGTCGCCTTTTCCGCTACGTGCCTTGAAGGTGCTCTCTGTCGCATCATCCTTAGTATAAAGATTATTCTTTATATGATGTCCTGTAAGTAAAACAGATAACTCATTTACTTCTTTCCATGAACCAGGCAGGTTATATAAACTGTCACCTCTTGTTATAAAACGCCCTAGAGTGGAATCCTGTACTTCTTCTGAAGAGGACACATGATAAGAATAGTTTATTCCGCCCCATATAGAGGCATTATCATCCTTAGTAAACATTTTCTTATCACGTTCTTTAATTATCGTCGCTATTTCAATTGGATTTGAAACCAAACACATTCGTCTCTCCTGGTACAGGTATTGACCATTAGACAGAAAAAGTGTTGGTATCGACAAACTATTGAAAAAACCGTCGGTAGCATAGTAAATATCGTTTCTTCCTCCCAACGTTTTGCTAATTTGCGCCCAAATCAGTTCTGATGCAGCAGATGAACTGTAGATTTTCATCAAATCCCCTCCAGTATATTCTTCTATTTCCCTCTTGTTACATAGTGGGATATAATCCACTTCGCCTCGTTCTTTAAGCACAAGAGCATAGAGCAAAGTATCTTCAGATGAATCATACTCACTCAATAGAACCACGGCCTGATTGTTTGTCAACCCGGTTTGTATAGCGTCACTATTGTATGAAATATCCTGAGTGCTGGCCAAATATTCACTACTTGCTTGTGAAAGCTGTCTGTCTAATGAGGAAATTGAACGACGTAATTCTATATTCCTTTTTACATTAAGGATAGAGTATGATGAAGTACGGGCAATTAATTCTCGTCTTAAGTTAGTCAGGCTATCATACAGTGCAACTATATTTTTATCATCAGAATGGCTCACTGCCTGTCTGACGGCCAGATTTGACCTTAAGAGCAGTCCCTTCTGGAAAACACTATTATCAAAAACCAGTTTAGACATTTTAGAAGAAGGGTGCTTTATGAGAATATATTTTGCATATTCAAATGGCATCTGAAGACTTCCGGAGAAATATTCACGCTGTTCCTCTCCCATAGTTAGGAAATTCTCCTGAATAGTACTTTTCATACCTTCGCAGGTCTCACACAACATATCTTCAACCTTGTCCCATTTCCCTTCATATTCCAAGACTCGAATTTTACGAACATTATTCTTAAGATACTCCAGATCACCCTTGTGATACCGTCCTTTTAAGTAGGCTTCATATAGGTTAACTATCTTTCTATACTTATCCATATCATGCGTCATGTAGCAATAATCTGCCAGTTCTCCATAATATCTTGCTGGCGTTGAGGTAGGCACTGATAATGCAAAGGAAGTTGCAATATTGATGGTTTTATAGGCATCAAATAACTTATCCTGCTCAAACTCCCATTTTATTAGCTTATTATAGCACAATACCTTATGTTGCGGATCTCTAACCTTTGGAATGTAATGTTCCATTTGTTTCATTGCCATTTTGGGATTGTCAAGATAATCTATTCGTATTTTCATTTCTTCATAAATATCCTGAATACTTGCATTCCCAAATCGTAACCATGTTGAAATATTACGATTTTCCCTATTCAGTGAATCTAATATCGCAATAGCTGATGCATCATAGTTATTACCCATTTCCTTAAAATAGTGCCTGACATTGTTTGCATCGCCTATTTTCTCGTATAAGTCTGCTAATGTATATGCAATGTTGAATTTTGTTATTTTGATCAATGCCTTCACTTCTGCTTTTTCCTTGATTGAGTCCCTTTCCAGCCAGTCTTTCACGTTTACAAAGGGGTCATCATATATATCAAGAAGTAGTTTCTCTGCTTTGCCGTACTGACCTACATACCTATAGCAATCAGACAATGATAATTTATATTGCAAAGAAAAACGGGATTCGTTTAAAAGCCTCGGCTTATTCTCCATAAAGAATATAGCATTATGGTAATTCTGACTTTCTACAAGGTCAAAAAACATTTTTTGAGAAAGAATCTCATCTATTGCCTCGACTTCCTTCTTAAAAAGAGTGTTGGCTAACAGTAGAACCAAAATAGCAAAAACCAAAATACCAACAGAAATTTTGAATATATAGGTGATAAAACGTCCCAAATAATAAATATTCAGGCCTAAAGAGTTATTTATTTTCTCTTTTGAGGTTTTAACTCGATTTATTTTCATACCTTTGCAAAATGATATTCGCTATTGTTCAAATTATACTGTATCTATTAGGGTGCTTCATCCTATTTATGACTCTTTATGACCATTACGTCAATAAAGAACCCATCATCGCTGCTCTCAAAAAATGGATCCAGAGAATATTCCTCAATGGCTGTATTGGCCAAATCGTCATTGTGATTGTCATCGCAGCTTTCTTCTTTTTACTATACACTTTACTTTTTGACAACTCTCTTTTCTAGGCGGAAATCAATCCCTTGGCATATTTGGGAAACTGATTCGGGAGAAAATAAAGGAATTGTGTCACCACGGACAAAAAACAAGACAGCCTTGTAGGAGTCTTTATCGTACACTCCAATAACCTGAGCGTAATAAACACCGTCAGGTTTACTCATCTTATATACTGAGGAATATAATTTTTTTTCGTCAATGATAGTGTCGAAGTAGGATTGTTCCTTTGGGATTGCCACATGGTCGTCAGAGAGAAATGAGCCTAAAAAGGCGCAGAACATCGTTCTACTCCTATCAGGCAGATTAATACTTCTTACTCTAATATCAAGACCTCGTGGATTTTCAAAGTATGTAGTTTCGTAAATCCTCTTTTTGTATTTCCAATCTGACAAAGCTCTATAAATAGTAAGACTATCTGCATATTCTCCTTTTTTCAGCGCAAGAGACTTCACTCTTATAGGGACACTATTGCCCTTTACCCTATTTTGACTAAAAACCAATAATGCCATGAATGCCATATATAGCAAAAAAAGACTAAGTCCAACTATCCCCCACAGAAATTTCCTTCTGTAGGACTTTGGAAACATTTTCTTTATGCTCCTTGAAAAGAAAGTATATAACCAAAAGAAGAGAAGAAAAAAGAATTCAAAGAGGAGAATGAATGAGATCGTTGGATTATTCAATATTTCTATCTTGCCAAAAACATTCCCATATGAATATACGATGTTGATAAATAGCGACCATCTAAGAGCACTTATAGCATTAGGATGACCAGATAGGCATAAGGTTATAGTTTTAAAACTATATAAAACAAAAAGAGCACGAAGCAAAGTGCTGAATGCCAAAAGCGACCACGAATAATCAGGCTCACTATACGTTTCTATTCCGAAGTTCGATAACTGCTTGGCAAAACGCAGGGTTTCAGTTACAAGATTCACAAAATAGACAAACAACCATACTGTAAACCAAGTTGTGGGCTTGAAATTCATTATCTTCTCTTCATCCTTATCCATACAATGCCAATGATTACAGATATAACAACTACCAAGATAAGAACTATAAAGGGTGAGAGAGAATCTTCTATCGGGGATTCCTCGTCACTATTAGCAACGGGTGGTATCTTCTTTTCCCCGACAATCTCATATTCAAATGACGCTCTTATTTTAGGGCTTTGCAGCGGCTGATTTAGAGCCATATATGCTCTGACAGAATCTATAAAAACACTCTTATCATCCAGCCCAGGCCGAACCAATGCCTGTCCCAAGGAGTATGACAAGGCACCATATCCCCTTCCTTGTTTAACAATTTCTCGGTTAATATCATATTGGGCACAAGCACTGATATAGATAACATCTGCCAAGATTCCTTTCTCGATGCGGGTAGTATCGTCTGGCTGTTTGAATCGTGCTTCATCTGCTGATGGCCGTTTTGCACCAAAAATATCATAAGTCCCTCGAATTATGGTATTATCACTTTCAGTTTTTCTATCTATAGAGCCGCTGTGGCATGCATCTATTGATACGATCACAAGACCATTACTTCCTGCACTTTTCCTAATTGCATTGATGTAACTACCCAACTCATCATCTTTTAAGTGATTCTGACCTGAATATATTGCAGAACTATCTTTTGCAGCATCATAAGGAACAAAAGCTTCGTCTAGCATATCATTTTCTTTTCTGTCGTCTGACCACATCTGTTGGCCGTGGCCTGAAAGATGTATAAGGATTGTGTCGCCATTCTGGGCTTCCCCCCTAAGTTTCTTTAATGCCATGATAATGCCCGCTTTTGAAGCGCGTTCCCCCGATAAAATAGTTACTGAAGCATGTCCCTTTAATATGGAAGCCAATAACTCTAAGTCATTTGAAGAGGAGATTTCGCGCCATCCACTATTCTGTGGGTACTTGGAGATTCCGACCAACAAAGCTTTCCTGCCTGCATTGACTTCATACAGGAAGAAACACATAATGATTATCAGCCACCACTTTCTCATAAGCCAAGCACTTTTACATTATGTTCTTCCATTTTAATCCGGGCTTCTTCACAGAATGCTCTTGCATTATCCACTTGTGCCAACTGATTAGCATTATGCATATTATAGAAAACTTTCTGCCACTTCAGCTCTTGCCAATAGCACATGTAGTTCAGAATAACAGTCATGTTGCCAATACCATAGTAGCACTGTATCAGAAGGTTTTTCTGATTAGGATCCTGAATATTTGCCGCCCGAGGATCATCATCAAACAGAGTTAACTCGCCATTTCCATTCATCAATTCCTCACTGATGGTATCGAAAAACCTCTTAAATTTGATTTCTATAGGGTTCTTGGCAAGGTCCTTCTTACTCACCATCATATCCCTGATAAAGGGGATGAAGATAAGGAACAAGATGATAATTGCTATGATGATGACCATTTTCAGCATATATTCATATAATCCTTTTTATTGGGCAAAGATACGAAAAAAATTCTACTCGGCCATTGAAACGGCCAAAACGTTTGCATTTTTTCCTTTTTTTTTCTATTTTGTCTGAATATAATCGCGGTTTTTGATGAAATTGAGAATTTTTTCCATCGTCATGCATACTTGACCATCCCATTCTTCGTCAATTTGAGGGTAGTACTCATATATGTCATAGTCATTTGTATGCCATGTCAACTGAACTCCATTTGGCAGGTACACATATACCAAGTATGAGGCATTCTTTCCTGCAGCATCATTGATTCCATATCGCCATCCTAATTTGTTAAGGTAAGATGACATCTGGTAAAGCAAATGAGACTTGCGTTCATAGATTGCGCCTTTTTTCTTGCCTTTGTTCTCTTTAGCTGAGAGATTTGCAAACTCGGTCTCAAGAAGCATTAATGTTAATGTAAGTTCTGGATCCTTTGTAATCTTGGACTCCTTTCTTAATCTGCTGAGAACCTTTCTTAATCCAATACCCAGGGCTTCCTTCTTAAACATTTCCAACTTCTTAATACTAAGGTCGTTTTGTATGTCACTTTTCTTGCTCATTGCCTTTTTATCCTCAATTATTGAATCAAGGCGAACCTTCAGCAGTGGATTATGTGTCTCTTTCGAGATGATTATCAACTCGTTGGTTTTAAAGCCGAACACTGAGAAGGCATCAGCCTCCTTTTTATTTCTTTTGTACATAGAGAGCACAGTACTCTCAGGAATCTGGCCATTAAGATAACCGTTTCTTACCTTCTTGCCTACACCGTATAAAATTGAATTTTCCATATTACTTGTTTTTATTCTTTTATACGGGAAAGACAAGAAGGTAAACACTTATTTCAAAAATTTCTCAAAAAGTTTGATTCTTAATCACTTTTATTAAATTGTTATATGCCTTTCTGTCTTTCTTGAATGCAGATGACAGTTTTTCTTGAAAAGCATTGTTAGTTTCATCAGAATTGAAGCATTGAACAAGTTCAGGGATATCACTACCATCAATCTTCAAAAGTAGGTTTTTATTTTGCATGAGTGACCTTAACATCACAACACCTTTCTGGTAATGAGGAAGATTGGAAATGAGTTTCTGCATAATTCCAAAACCAGAATCTTGAGTATGTAACTCATTAGTAATAGCTATCTGATAGTAGGATTTCGCATCAAATTCATCATCCAGCATTTGGCCGAGCTGCCCGTGAATAGTATCAGCATCCTCCCATCGTTCCATCAGTGCATAGGCTCTGGCCTTCACGTATAGTGCCTCCCGACATTCCCGATGCCAGAGAATGGAATCCGAATACTTTATAGCTTCTGCATATCTCCCCCCGTAGAGGCAAAAAACGGCATTGAGGAAAAGGATAGAGGTTGTTTCTCCCTTCATTAGCGGTACAGACTGTGTTTTTCCTATCAAGCATGAATCATCAACTACGATGCTCATCATCTTTCCTATTGTTTCAACTGATTCCTTATAATCTCCGGTAATAGCGCTCTTCACCGCAATCTCCAGACATTTCTCGGCAGCACCATCATAATCACGGCTCATAAGAAATGGATATATTTCCTGACCAATTTCCAACTCCTTCGAGATGACATCGTTATCATTGAATCGTGAAGCAAAGCTATTTATTTCCTTTGACTGCCATACATAAGATTGTTTGACAGGAGTTGAGAGTGTTAAACCCTTCAGGGAACGGACTCTGCTCAGCGCTACATAAAGCTGCCCAGGCATGAATATACCATGTGTCAAATCCAAGTTCATTCTGTCGAAAGTCAGCCCTTGGCTCTTGTGAATAGTAATAGCCCATGCCAACTTCAGAGGATACTGAATGAAAGTGCCTATGACTTTTTTCTCAGCACTCTTTGTCTTTGGGTCATATATGTACTTACAATTTTCCCATGAGGTCATCGGGATGGCATGCTCCTGTCCCCCTTCAAATCTCACATATATCTTATTCTCTTCTAATTTGGAAACAACGCCCAACGTTCCATTTGCCCACCTGCGGGCCGGATCATTACGACACAACATGACCTGAGCTCCAACTTTTAGCGTAAGGTGCTGATCAACGGGAGCTTTAGCTGTTTCAAATTCTTTCTCAATTTTAGCGTCATAGGAAAATGCAGGACTATCTATTTTCTCCAACTCCGCATCATTAATGGCCTTCGCCTCCTTATTGAAAGCAGATAAAGTGATAGCCAGTTTCTTATCGTCACGTCCTGCAACAACCCTTCCATTCAACACTGCCAGGTCCTGGTTATAGCTAACACCAGAACGGATATGGTTAAGAACGGCAAGGAAGTCCTCATCATCCTGACGATAAACTTTCTGAAATTCTATAGTCGGTAAAGTCATTCGTCTGAAAACATCTGCCTTAAAGAAATATGGCATCCCCTCTCCATACATGCTTTTCATCATGTCTGCATCCTCTCCGGCTTTTACGATTGGTGGCAACTGGAACATATCACCCACGAAAACAATTTGTTTGCCGCCAAATGGAAGTGTGGTGTGATTAAAACGCCGGAGGTTATAATCGATAGCATCCACAAGATCACAGCGAACCATAGAAACTTCATCGATTATAATGGTATCGACATTCATCATCATAGATATCTTCTCCTTATTGGCCTCAGTCCTCGTTCCTGGACCAAGGACATGAAGGGGAAAGCCAAAGAACGAGTGAATGGTCTCACCCCCAGCATTTATGGCTGCGATACCCGTTGGAGCAAGAATGATGAAGTTCTTGTCAATCTCTTTTTGGACACGGCGTAGAAACGTCGTCTTTCCTGTACCCGCACGACCTGTAAGGAAAAAACTCGTATTTGTTTTCTCAATGAGATCGTATGCTTGTTGCTGTTGCATTGTATTCTCCATAGCCCTAACTATTTTGTGCCAAGAAGTGGCAGCAGACCCTGTAATCTTGGATTGTAATTATCTGAGAGGAAACTGGTGTAACTGGCTTCAATATGGCGCTTGGCCTCCATCTTCACCTGTTCTTCTGAAACACGGATGTGTTGCAACTTCATTTGTCCTTTGAAATACTCCTGCAATATAATCTCAGTCTCTTTCTTTATCAATTCACGGTCATAGAAGGTCTTTTCAAACTTCCGTGTACCTATCAATACCTTGTTATTACCATCAAACGCATAAACATCTATACTATCGATGTATTTCCATGTATGATAGTGGCCGAAAGTTTCTATCACGGCCACACGATCAGTGAAACGAAGACCCTGATAATAACGATGTCCTGATGCACTCTCATATTCGCTGGATAGAAACATCTTATCACCCTCATTCCAAATCGGAAGCTTAACTCTTGGATTTCCGACAACAGGTAATATACTGTCGAAAACATTGTTCGTTACATTTGCTAACTGTGCCATAATTCTTTCCTTTTAATGTAAACCTATGCTATGAATCTTTGTGGATTGTTACGCAGTGCTTCTCCAACGACCTGGCTGGCAAACTCCGTCAACTGCGCTTCATTAATATAAGTATTACCCATTAACCTCATCTGTCCTTTCAGGTATTCTTTTACCATACTTTGGCACTCCGCTTTAGCGTATTGTTCTGAGAAACACTGTGAATAGTAGCTGCGAGATGAAATGAGTTGCTTTTGGTTACCATCATACCCATAGATGCGTATGCCATTCAAGAACAGATAGGCATAGCCCTGACCAAAATCGTAGTTTATAATGATACGATCTGACAGACGCAAGCCTTGAAAATAGGTATTTCCTGCGGCACTGGTGTAACCAGAAGACAGGAAGATATTGTTCCGACTGTTATAAGTCACCTGGCTCCCAGACATGGCTGGAAGTGCCCTTTCTACTAATGAAACTAATGCTTTTTCCATATTCGTTATTATTTTGTTTTGACTATATATACAACTTTTTATTTATTGTAAACATGTATTCTGTTATTTTTTGAATTAGGAACACTTAATTGCCTTTTGCAGATTCCCTGATGCAATTATCATAGCTGTCAGATAGGCTCTTTTACGCAATTCATTGTCTGTTTGTAATTGTAGCAGGAACCTAGATTCCTCATCTGACTCCATTTCTCCTTTGAGATAGCGATCAATCAAGAGATCCATCTTATAACTTCTTGTGAGTTTTGACATAACTTCCTTTGTTTTTAACAATATACCAATCCTGATAAAAAGGTAAACATATGAAGAAGCAGAAATACAAAAACACACGATTTTAGATGGTCTCAAATATATATAAACAGGATTCCTCGGGCAAATTCGCACATTTTATGTTAATTATTTGTTTATTTGCAGAAATTGAAGTAAATTTGCAAGAGCTATTGTGTCTGCTAAGGTAGAGAGTGTCGAAAGATTACTATTCTCTTTCAATGGTCATCATAGAAAAGATTATATGGAAGTAAACATTAACGACAGACAACTGAACGAGTTCCTGGAACGTGAATGGGACCGAGGAATGCTCTTTTTAGGAGCATGCTTTGACAGTCTGTCTATGGACGAACGCGAAGACATCGTTCAAGACTCTATGATAGCTTTGGCAAATAACATCCGTAATGGGAAATATGAACAACAAGATGCAACTCTTCATACGTATTTTATTGCCATCTGTAGGAATCAAGCTTTGAAAAGAACGAGCAGAATTGGCACGTTTGTTCCCCTTCGTGATGAAAAAAAGCAACCAGATAACTCAGACTTCGACTTGAGCGATAGCCTAAATTATCTGACAGAACACAAAGAGCACTACATTCCAGAGCATATTGATACCCTCATTGACCTCTTTGAGGACAGCCAAGAGACACGGGAGAAAAAGATCGAGGCGGTACAAACTACTGTCAAGAACCTCACAGGCAAATGCCAAACACTTATTTGGGGGAAATACAGAGACCGTCTATCCATGACTGTCCTTGCTGAGATGACCGGATTAAAAAATGCCAACGTCGCCAAAACATCTCTTAGTAGATGTCTTGATGCATTTGAGAAAGAATTTAAGAAATTGACAACATTATAATAGGTATGGATATAAAAAAGAATAATGAATACGACGAACTCATTAACCACTATCTCAATGGTGAAATGAATGAGAGCGAGAAGTCTGAGTTTCTTACCAGCCTTGAAAAAGATGTTGTCTTTCGCGAGCGAGCACAAATGTTGGGTATTATCACAAAAGAAATACAGCAAATCAATAGTGAGAATGTTGTAAAATCAGCTATTGAACAGTCTAACGAGGTAGATTTCGCACAAAAGGTTAAACAAATCCGCAACAAAAAACACGCGGGGGACGATGCCAAGGGCGATTGCGCCGAAGATGGTACGTGTTCAATTACAACTCCGACTATTGGAAAGAAACGCATATCTAGGAGGTGGTATTACTCCATGGCAGCAGGCATACTGGCCATCATTGGACTATTTACTATTTATCAAAAATTTAGCAGTCCTAATCTTGTTGACTTCGCTAACAAGCAAGATGTCTATATGATAACCTATTCACGCACGGCGGAGGATTCCCTGATGGTTGTTGACCTTAATTGTTCTTTCGAAGTCATTAAGAACGGGGAAGATGTTCGTGGCGCCGTTAGCAAATTAACAGAATTGTTGGCAAATGCAAATGATAATCCTACGATAGCGAACCATCGAATAGAAATTGTATGGAACTTGGCTGTTGCCTATCTGAAACTTGATGATAAAGAAAATGCCACTAAATCTCTTGAAGAAATCGTATCTTCTGCAGAAGACACTCCGTTAGCAAATAAAGCAAAGCAACTGCTTAATGAAATAAAGTAAAATGGAAAGGTTATTTAAGGCAATATTTGGTGCTATAACGGGGGCTTTGATGAGCCTTGTTTCAATTGGAATACCCATTGCTATTGCTATGATAGTCGCTGCCTTTTTTTGCAATATTCATGCAGAAGAGTCTTATTCTTGGTTGTCTGGTATTTGGCATGGAATATTTGTTATACCCAATTATTGCCGTCATTTATTATATCCTGAAGTTCTATTCAAAGCTTGTGATATAACTACAATGTATAACATCTTTTGGTGGATATGTCTGGTAATACAGATACCAACAATAATATGCATTGTATGTTACATGGTATGTTCTCCTATTATTGCAGCCTTTTCAGCAGCTACTGATGAATAGAGAGACCACAAGGGCACCAAGCTATTTCGACATTCTTAACGTTCTATTCACGTCCAAGACGGTTTGAGGATCAACTAAATTTATCCTCCGCCCGCCTAAGCGATATAAAAGAAAGTTGTGCCGCCAACTCCTATTATGGTCTTTTGCGCCATGACTCCAAGGAAGAGGTTTGGTACAAAAATCTATGTTCATCTTAATATTGTCTTGATTAACCATTGGCATTCGCGACCTTATTGACGAAGGAATACTATTGAGATCTACCTTCTCAAAACACTCTTTCGCGGACTTATATAATTGTATCTCCATATATGCACTTCCCAATTGAAGAAGTGTATAGTCATCGTTATCTGAGGCATATTTTATCTCCAAGAACGTGGCAACCTGGTATTTATAATTGATTTTAGATTTGAACCTAAAATAACTATACACCCACATACAGAATAAGATAAATAATAGAAGCTTCATATCTCTAAATTTTGGTGCAAAGATACAAAAAAATACCTGCTCCAAGAAATAATTATCAAAAAACAGCTGATTTCATGTTTACCTTTTGAATAATAGCGTATATAGTGGCAAATAATTCAAATAACAATTAAAATAATAAGTTATGGCACTATTTAAAAAATTATTCAGTAGTAAGTTGGTTGCTAACAGCGACGTGATTCCTGCAGAACTCAATGATGAGAAGGATGTAAACAATGAGAATCAGAATCCGGTTGAAAAAACAAAGGATGATGAGAGTAAAACGAATCTCATAACAATAAACTGGGGAACTGGTTTGCCAATCGATGTCATCTTCCACTACATCCACAAGAATTTTGAGGAAGAAGGTTTCCAAGATGCGCTCGTTAACTCAGACATTACCTATCGAGACACAAAGGAAAAGATTATCCGCACCGACCTAGAGATGCTTTTTAAGAGGATTACGCTTCGTTATAAGAGTGATATCAGGGAGATGGTATTCAAGATTGACAATGCTCGCAAGGCATATGCTTTGGCAGCAGCCGCACAACTTGATTCTCTAAAAGAGACATACGAAGAGCATCTGGCAGAAATAGAGGAGATGCAAGAGCTTCTGAATGCTGATGATCCTAAGATGACCACTATGATTGAATCATACCGTAGAGGTTTTTTGAAGGGCATTACAGCTGCTACGTTAAATTACATTGATAAGAAATAAAATTATATACAATTATGAAAACATTAACAGACATGGGATGCCTCCTTATTGGATGGGATAAAGACATATTGAAAGAGTGTGGCGAGGCAAGTCATCGCCAGTACAGAAAACTGATTTCTGCCATCTGCATCATGATGGTGCTTTGGGGAACAATTGGCTACTGTTTCGCTGACAGGTATATCAATATTGAGTCAACAATATTAAAAATTTGTGTATCTCTTATGTTCATGCTCATTGTTCTTTGCGTGGAGCGTGTGATTATTCTGACAGTCGGCAAAGCACGCATGATGACTTTAATGAGAGTTATGCTTGCCTTGTGTATGGCATTTTTAGGGGCTTGCATATTTGACCAGATTATCTTCCGTAATGATATCCAACAAGCCATTCAAGAGCATCGAGAGGATGTTATCAAAGAAACTGTTGCTAAGCGCCTGTCTATATACGAAAGTGATATTCAACGTATCACACATGATATGGATTCGCTAAGCAAAGCGACGATTGCTTTAGGCGAGGAACTCCAGAGACGACCAACAATTAAAGGTACGAACGTTACAACACAGACGCATGTTGTGATGGGGGAAGATGGGACTCCTCAAAAGATAAAAACTCAATCTGTCAATACTGTAACTATGGCAAATCCACTGGCAGAACAACTGAAGGCTAATAATGAGCAGATCCAAATTTATTCGAACCAATTGGAGCAACTACGCCTGGACAAGAAGGATATTGCATTGAAAACGACAGCAGAAGTGAGTAATCGCGAACCTGGCTTTATTGAGGAGTTAGAAGCAACCCTGAAAGTTGTATCGAAAAGTCCCGTCTCTTTGGCGTTTTATATTGTACTCTTCTGTTTCTTGACATTCTTGGAACTGTTTGTTCTGACAATAAAAATGGGAGACACTAAATGTGATTATGACTTGATAGTTGAGAATCAACTGAAATTAAAGCAGAACCTCATGGATCAGACTTCTCAAAGCCTGATGATAAAGAAAGTTGCATAGTATTAACAAATAAACGAATTACAATTATGGCAAGAGATTATGATTACGACTCCTACGAAAATGAAGAGTATGAAGACGATTATGAGTGTGGTGGCTATGAGGATGGCTACGAGTGGACTGAAGAAGACTCTTGGGATGCGCTGACAGACGGTATGTATGGTGATATGCCCAGTAATCCTATGGAGTATGACGCAATGATGGATGCATTAGGATTCTAAAAAAGCATTATGATGGAAAAGCAAATACAGCTTATGATTTCAAAAGAACTGGAGCAGTTTCATTGCTCCATTCTTTTAGACGAAGTGAAAGAGAAAGTACGCAGATTAAAAGCGTATGGAGTAGATGAAGCTGAGATTGTGGCTGCAATGAACGAGGAAGAATTATTCCCTCAACTGATAGTTACAGAAGACTACAAGGTTGTGTTGGATGATGGTGCTAATACAGAAGTGAGAATGGAGCCTTTAGTAAAGGCTGTATATCTACTATTCCTATCGCACCCAGAAGGAATTGTGCTGAAATGTTTGTCAGACTACAGGGAAGAGCTAACACAGTTCTATCTATTGTTACGGCCTGCCGGACTAACTGATAGGGTATTGCAGAGCATTGAGGACGTGACGAACCCTATGTTGAATTCTATAAACGAAAAGTGCGCACGAATAAGAAAGGCATTTTCTGAGCTTCTACCCAAGAGTGTAGCAAGGTATTACTCCATTTCTGGTAAAAGAGGTGAGGTAAAGAAGATCGATCTCGTTCGGGCCAACGTGATATGGAAATGTAAATTGCCCTTTCACAAGGCTTGTGAACGGAAATGATGACAAAAAGAAAAGAATAAAGTATAATTTTGCAAACAAAACATTTGAAATATGAAACATAAAGGTTATGTGGCGTATACGCCGGAGAATGTGGAGAGCCTAAAGGATGGGCAAGTGTTTGTGTTTGGCAGTAACCTGATTGGTTATCATTCAGGTGGTGCTTCTTTGGTTGCGATGCAGCGTTTTGGTGCAGTATGGGGTCAGGCGGAAGGTCCACAAGGAAATTGTTATGCCATCCCCGTAGATATCAGAGGAGAAGCTGTGGATAACGTGTCAATGTATATGAAACGGCATATTGATAAGTTCCTGACATACGCCAAAGCACATAAGGATCAGTTCTTCGTTGTTATTAAGGTAGGATGTGGCAATGCCGGTTTCGACGAGGAATTCATGGCACCATTCTTCAAAGAAGCTCTGAAGATGGAGAATGTTAGCCTGCCAAAGTCATTCGTTGATATTCTGAAAAAGAGTAAGACTGATAAGAAGACCGACTCGATACAACGTGTTTTCAACTTGATTATCCTTGATGAGAGCGGTTCTATGTCGTCTATTGAAAAGCAGGCGGTAAGTGGTTTGAATGAGACATTTCAAACTATTAGGAACGCGCAGAAGGAGCACCAAGAGCAACAACATTTCATCTCATTCGTAACTTTCAATAGCGCCAAGATAAGGACGGTGATGAATCGCCAAACAGTAGACAGCGATAAAAAATTGAAATGGACAGACTATCAACCAGATGATTGTACACCACTTTTTGATGCTATGGGTCGCTCTCTGAATGACCTTAAGAAACATGTCAATGATGAAGATGTAGTACTTGTAACCATCATTACTGATGGGTATGAGAATGCCTCCAGGGAATACTGTGGTCGGGATATTAAAAATCTCGTGGCCGAGTTGAAGGCAAGGGGCTGGGTGTTTGCATACATTGGTACAAACCAAGATGTGGATGCTGTTGCCGATGACATGGGGATTCGTAGCAGAATGAGTTACGAGTATTCTGACACTGGCGCAGAATGTATGTTTAACATAGAGCACAGCAGCAAGAAAAGATTCTTTGATCGGTTGCATCGTGAGGGTCGTCAATTTATGATGGAAGACAGCTATGATTATTTCAATCCTGGCAATGAGGATGCCATCAAGCATGATGATGAACCTGAAAAGGAGCCTGATATTACATGGAATATGGATGATGACAATCAGCCTTCATCTGCCGACGCGGACTGTATGGATGGAAACAATCAGGAAACTGAGAACCAGCAAGAGAAACCCTCTGAAACAGGGGCTGATACTACAGAACCAGAAACAAGTGTGGGTTTTTGGAGTAAGATTAAGAACTATATAATGGGATGAATTATGACAGATTACGAGTACATTATTAACCAAGTGAAGAAGTCGCACTTTTCGGGATGGGATGCGACAGAGTTAAGAAAGTGTGTAGATATGTTGCCCGGATTAACGAGAGAGCAACAAGTAAATCTCTTTCGAAGTAAGTGGTTGGAGCATGAGAAGACATTCAAAGAGGCTATATTTAATCTGTTGTTCAAAGACCGGATTGAAGAAAGAGACAG
>JAEEGH010005344.1_pt1 | contig 32346 bp, 25 predicted proteins | sample 9134181 | NCBI WGS metagenome assembly JAEEGH01 (sample SAMN16246544, study PRJNA631951) | gut metagenome | biome: gut microbiome; feature: rumen; material: DP-attached | host: Bos | place: Iran: Karaj | collected 2018-10
GCAGATGATACCCAGCTTTGCTTCCATGTATGAGCAGATTGTTACTGACGAATATAGCCGTGGGCAACTTGACTTGGTGGTGAACCATCTTAGGAAGAATGCGGCAGAGGGAAAGTGCACGCTCTTCCACTGCACAGCGGGCAAGGATAGGACGGGTATCGTCAGTATGGCTCTGCTGAAGTCATACGGTGTCGCCGACGAAGATATCATCCGTGACTACATGCGAACCAACCGCAATGCTTTCTGGCCAACCATCAAGAAATGTCTCGGTGTGCTGATGTTGACCCACAATTGGGAGTTGGTCAAGATATGTTACACATCATTCATGGCACAACATGATTTGATTGAAACGGCAATTAGAAAGTATTGACGATAATTATAGAATTAGAGTTGAATGATACCCTCAATAACGATGCCATAAGGCGAGCTTTGCAGACAATTCTCCTTCTCCGTTGATTATGACGGTGGTGGCGTAAGAAGCGCATTTTTTGTGTTCCGCACTCCCTAAGTTCAAGATAGAAGTGCAATTTTCAGGTAGAGGCGAAGCCAAGACTAATACCTGAAAAACACCGAGGGGTTTGGGGGTGAGCAGCCCCCAAGAGAGGAGAAAGGGAGCTGATTTCAATCTGTATGTCACGGGGACAGGTGAGTGACACGGCCTTCAGCCCATAGGCACTCCGGTTTTAGGGGTTATACATTATTATAATTACAAGGATTCTATCTCTGCGATATACTGCTCAATCTGTTGGCAAAGTAAAGGCAAATCGTTTTGACAGGTGTCCCATACATATCTGGGTTCTGCGCTTTCGCCTGCAAATATACGGACTTTCCGCGAAAGTTCCAAATTTTTGCACCTTTTTGTTGTGTCAGATGTCTTGCCGCGCGTGCAACCGCCGTAAGGGAGCGAAGTAATCCTTACACAAAGAAATCGCTCATGATGGAGCTGATTTAGGAATTATTATTTCGACAAACGTTTGGGGGTTTCGGGAACTTATTGTATCTTTGCGCCAAATATGATTTAATGCTAACATAACGCAAGAGAATATGAAAATGATAACCCGATGGGTGCTGGCCGCCACCCTCGTTTGCGGCGCAAGTGTGTTTACAGCATGTTCGGACGATGACGATCCTGTCGCAGAGAAGGGACAGTTGCTTGAAGTTTACGACGTGCAGGGGAGTGCGGGTAAGGCCCGGCTGACGGTTGACGGTAAGGTGCTGTTCGTCACCGACGTGTTTGTTGGTAAGAACGGCCTCGGCAAGACGGGCGAGGGCGACGGCAAGACCCCCGTCGGCACGCTGCGCCCGCTGACGGCTTTCGGCATCAAGGCCAATCCCGGCACCAAAATGCCCTACATTGACGTGAAGCCCACGACCTATGCCTGCGACGAGGACTGCGAGTACTACAACAAGATTATCGACACCGCCGAGACCAAGCACGAATGCAAGGGCGAGGAGATGTACTCCTACCAGCCGCAGTACAACTACGGCATCGCCACCGACTTCAACAAGGAGTGCATCTATCCCAAGGGTAGTGCCATTTTCATTCACGTGAAAGGCTCGAAGCCCTATACCGGCGGCTGCATTTCGTTCGACGAGGACCGCATGGTGGAGATACTGAAGAACTGCGACATGTCGCTGGTCATCAAAATCAGGGAATAACCACTTCTTTTGTGTTACGGGGAAGAGGTGGTATTATCGCTTGGAAAGATGCCGGATGCCTATTATAGAAAAGAAATGAAAGAAGAACAATATAAACTACTGGTAAGCCAGATAGAAGCACTCATTGACGGCGAGAAGGACATGATAGCCGTTATGAGCAATGTAGCAGCAGCAATCCATCATACAATGGGGTTCTGGTGGACGGGATTCTATCGGGTGGTGGCCGACGAGTTAGTGCTTGGGCCATTCCAAGGCCCTGTCGCTTGTATGCACATCCCATTCGGAAAGGGTGTGTGTGGAACGGCATGGCAACGGGCAGAGACCGTCATCGTGCCTGACGTTGAACAGTTCCCCGGTCATATAGCATGTAGCAGTGAGTCAAAGTCTGAAATCGTCGTACCTGTGTTTGGCAGCAACGGTAAGGTAATGGCGGTACTTGACATTGACAGCGAACACTTGGCGACATTCGATGAGACAGACCGCAAGTACCTGAAGGCCATCTGTAAACTAGTTTCAGAAGACGGATGCCACCAATGAATACAGGTAGCTGCCGCATGTCACCGGTGTGTCACCGGGACAGGTGAGTGACACGACTAAGGGTTATTCGCAGATAGCCAGAGCCAGCAGGTTCATCTGCGTGCATTTCAGACGTTCAGGGCGCCGCAGCGGGGACAGTGGCCCTTCTCCTGGAGCTCGGCGCCGCAGTGGCCGCAGCGGTAGTGGCTGCGGGGCTGACGGCGGTAGCGGCGGAGGGCCCAGACGATGTAGACGGGGAGTAGGAGGTAGCCGACGTAGTACATGGTGAGGACGCTGAAGACGACGTAGACGACGGCACAGGTGGCGACGAGTCCGAGCAGGTAGAGGATGGCCTCGCCGAAGGGCAGGCGGCGGCGCACGTCGTCGAGGGTGGCGACGGCGACGAGGACGGCGGCCCACAGCGAGCAGAGGAAGACGCAGAGCCAGAAGGGCACGGCGTAGGGGTTGAGCGTGGGGTGGTAGTAGAAGTGTCGCCACATCTCGGGGTCGAAGAGCTGGATGCTGCTGTAGAGCGTTGCCGAGGTGGCGACGAGGAGGCATAGGAGGGTGGGGTAGAAGGATGGTATGTCGTTCAGGTGGACAATCTTCGCACGGCGGCGCATGAGGCGTCGCAGGACATAGAGGGCTCCCGTCACGGCGATGATGGCGAGGAAGATGAGCAGGTGGGCGTTGGAGAAGAAGTCGATGAAGGCGGAGATGGGGTCGTCGGGCGAGACGCCGGTGAGCAGCTGGCTCTCGTGTATCCATCCGAGTGTCTCCTCGTCGCGTGCCACCTTCACCCAGATGGAGTCGATGGTGTCGGCAGGGACGGTGACGATGTCGGCGACGACGACGACGTTCTTGCGGTAGAGCTGGAGGGTGTCGACGGGCATATCGATGAGTGCCTCGGCGGGCAGCTGGCGGATGATGGGCAGCGAGTCGGCGCGCACCTGGAAGTTGTAGCCCTCGGTGTAGTGGTGTGTGGAGTAGAAGGAGATGCTGTCTATCTCGGCCTCGCTGAGCGACAAGGCGTCGGGCGTCTGCTGGCCTCGGTTGTAGCAGGAGGTCAGGAGGACGAGGAGAAGGAAGATGGTATTCTTAAGTGAGAATCGCATCAGCATACAGGTTCATTTGACAGTTACGGCAATCGAACTCCAGGCGGAAACGGCGGCCGTCGCCGAGTCGCAGGAAGAGGGGCTCGCGCCACGTGGGGCGTCGTCCACCGTGCTTGGCACAGTAGCCCAGGGCGTAGCGCAGACAGTGGCGGCATTGCATGAGCACGGCGTCTTTTGTGGGGTGCAGCTCGTAGGCCGTCGGATGGTCGACGCCGTAGAAACGGGCGGCAACGTGGTTGGCGATGTTGGAGAGGTGCTTGTCTCGAGGAACGAGTAACGAGGAAGGAGGAACGATATTCGAGGAACGAGGAGCGAGGAGCGAGGAGCGAGAATTGTCAGAGCCTGGAGTATCCTCCTTCCTCGTTACTCGCTCCTCGTTCCTCGATAAAAGCTCAACGAGCTGCCGCCGCATCTCCGCCAGCAGGCTGCTGGGGATGAAGTAGGGGAAGTCGGCTGGGAGGTCGACGGCGGAGCAGGTGTAGGGTGTGCCGCCGAGTTTCGTGAGCTGGCGGACGATGTTGTCGTGCTGCGGCTTCTCGGCCGTCTGGTGGGCGATGGTCATAGAGACGCTGACATCGCTCACGCCGTCGGCGCTGACGCCACGGAGGCGGAAGCCATCGGCGGTGGGCTGCAGGCTTAGCGTGATGGGTATCTTACGCTCGGCGCTGGGCCTGGCCAGCAGACGGTCGAAGGCCTGGTCGCTGTTGCGGTAGAGGCGCAGCCCGGGACGAAGACCCTCGGGCATGTGCTGTGGGTAGAGGCGGTTGCCCTCGGCCCTGTTCACGCGGAAGCCCTGCAGCTGGCGACTGTCGTCGAGGAAGCAGAGGCCGTCGCCATTGGCGAAGGCGGCGGTGCCGGCCACGGTGAACGCGTCGCGCCGCAGCTCCTTGACGGTCCCGACGAACTCGCCCATAGCCTTTGGGGTGTCGAAGCAGGCGATGTCCGGCTGTCGGCCGTGTGCGAAATAGGTGGTGTAGCCGCGGTTGAAGGTCTTCTCGAGGTTGGGGGTGAAGGTGTAGGCGACGCGGCCGCGCGACGCCCGGCGGTAACGGTCGGGATGACGGCGGACGAGGGCGTCGAGGGCCTGGCTGTAGGCGGCTGTGACGTTCTTCACGTAGCCCGCGTCCTTCAGTCGCCCTTCTATCTTGAACGACGTGGCACCGGCCTCGGCCAGCGCCTCGAGGTTCTGGAGCTGGTTCATGTCGCGCAGCGACAGCAGGTGACGGTCGTGCTCCACGACGTGTCCGTCGCTGTCGACGAGGTCGAAGGCCATGCGGCAGAACTGTGCGCACTCGCCGCGGTTGGCGGAGCGGTGGAAGCAGTACTGTGAGGCATAGCAGAGGCCGCTGTAGCTGACGCAGAGGGCGCCGTGGACGAAGACCTCGAGCTCGACGTCGGGCACCGCCTCGTGGATGGTGCGTATCTCGTCGATGGAGAGCTCGCGGGCCAGCACGACGCGGCTGAAGCCGAGGTCGCGAAGCCACGCCACCTTCTCGGCCGTGCGGTTGTCGGTCTGGGTGGAGGCGTGGAGTTTTATCGAGGAAGGAGGAACGAGGAAGGAGGAACGAGGAGAGTGTGGAGAGAGGAGTGCCATGTCCTGGACGAGGATGGCGTCGACGCCGGCCTGTGCCAGTTCGTCGAGCAGGCGGCGGGTGTCGTCGAGCTCATCGTCGTAGATGATGGTGTTGACGGTGACGTAGACCTTGACGCCGTAGGGACGGGCATAGTCGCAGAGCTGGCGGATGTCGTCGACGCTGTTGCCGGCGGCGGCACGGGCACCGAAGCGCTGGGCACCGATGTAGACGGCGTCGGCACCGTGGTCAATGGCGGCTATGCCACATTCCAGGTTCTTGGCGGGAGCCAGCAGTTCGAGGGGAATCAATGCTTAATGCTTAATCGCCGCAGGCGATATCTCTTATCTCTTATCTCTTATCTAATATCATCGATATTATACGGCGTCTCCTGATAGACGTAGTAGTTGATCCAGTTGGCGTAGAGCAGGTTGGCATGGGCGCGCCACGTCACCACCGGCGGCTGCGAGGGGTCGTTGTGTCGATAGTAGTTGCGTGGAACGGCAACGTCCTTGCGCACGTCCTTGTCACGACGGTACTCGCGGTCGAGGGTGTCGGGGGCATACTCCAGGTGGCCGGTGATGAAGAACTCGCGGCCTTCGCGAGCCATGACCATGCTGACGCCGCAGTCGGGCGACTCGGCAATGAGCTTCAGGTCGGGGTTGGCCAGGATGTCCTCGCGGTGGAGCTCGGTATGGCGGCTGTGGGGCATCTGGAAGACGTCGTCGAAGCCTCGGAAGATGGGCAGCTGGGGATCGAGGGTGTACTGCGGGAAGATGCCGAACATCTTCTGCGGCAGCGGGTACTTGGGAATGCCGTAATGGTAGTAGAGCCCGGCCTGTGCCGCCCAACATATATATAAGGTACTCGTGACGTGCGTGCGTGCCCACGCGAAAATCTCCTTCATCTCCTCCCAGTAGCCGACGTCCTCGAACTCCAGCTGCTCGACGGGAGCGCCGGTGATGATCATTCCGTCGAACTTCTCGGTCTTCATCTCCTCGAAGGCACGGTAGAACATCATCATGTGCTCGATGGGCGTGTTCTTCGGCGTGTGGCTCTTGAGCTTCATGAAACTGATCTCCAGCTGCAGCGGGGTGTTCGAGAGCAGCCGCACGAGGTCGGTCTCGGTGGTAATCTTCAGCGGCATCAGGTTCAGAATGACGATGCGCAGGGGGCGTATATCCTGAGTGTGTGCCCTTGTGTCGTCCATGACGAAGATATTCTCGCGCTTGAGAATGTCGATGGCCGGCAAGCGGTCTGGTAGTCGTAATGGCATATTTCTATCCTTTCTCTAAATGTTTGCGGTTATCTTTCTCTAAAATGCTTGCGGGGTTATACAATCTTGATGACCGTGGCCGAGACGTTGTCGAAGCCGCCGGCCAGTTCGGCGGCCTTGCAGAGCTTTGAGGCGTCGGCGCCGTTCTCCAGGAGGCTGAGCACCTCGAGGTCGGTGAGCATATCCGTCAGTCCGTCGCTACAGAGCATCAGCACGTCGCCGGGAGTCACCTCGGCGGTGCATTGTACCATGTCGACGAACGACGTCTTGCAGCCGCCGCCGATGCAGTTGGTGATGACGTTCGAGTGCTGGCCCGAGCCGGTGAGGTTGCTCAGGGAGTGGTCGGTGGTGAGCTGCTGCAGGGCGGTGCCGTGGAGCCGGTAGAGGCGGCTGTCGCCACAGTTCATCCAGTAGTAGTGGTCGTTGTAGAAGGCCAGGGCGACGAGTGTCGTCCCCATGCCGGCATAGCGTGGCTCTACGCGTCCCTTGGAGTCGATGATGTTGTTCATGGACTCGAGCCACTCGAAGATGGCCTCGTTGAAGTCCTCGACGCCGAGAGTCGCAGGGAGGTCGCTGAAGTAGTACTGCAGGTTGTGAAGCACATCGCTGCTGGCCACCTCGCCGCTGCTGTGTCCTCCCATGCCGTCGGCGAGCGCTATGAGGTAGCGGTCGCTGTCGGCGGTGTCGACCATTGTCCAGTAGCTGTTGTTCCTGATGAACTTGTCGCCCACCAGGATCATGTCTTCGTTGTTATGCCTGACACAGCCCACGTAGCTGGCGGCCGAAATGCTGAGTTTCATAGATACGTTTTCAATATAAAGGTTTAGTTGACGCCTACCTGCAGGTTGATGTTCGCGATGGTGAGGATGTCGCCGTTGCGCAGGGCCATCTCAACGTCGGGCTGCAGGGAGTGCTGGTTTAGTTTCGTTCCATTGGAGGAGTGCTTGTCGACGATGCACCAGCCCGAGCCGGCATTGTACTTCAGCTGGGCATGGACGCCGGAGACGTACATGTGCTGGGCGAAGTACTGCGTGTAGGGGCCCTGGCGGCGGCCTATGACGGCGCCGTTGATGCCCTGGAAGTGGATGTTCAGACTGGTGTTGTAGAGTGTCAGCACGGGAATGCCGTTGGGCGATGCCTTAGCCTGCGGTGAGCTGACGGGACTCGTCGTGCCGATGCTCTGCGAGAGGCTCGACGAGATGAACGACGCGTAGCCTGTACGCTCGCCCATACGCTGGTACTCCTCGGGGGTAATCATCATGCCGCCACACTGTGTACAACGGCGGCCGATGCCCACCCTTCCGCATTTGTTGCAGAAGAGCAGCGCCTGGCCACACTGGTCGCAGTAGTGGCTGTCGTCTTCGATTTCTTCTTTACAGTTCGGACAAATGATCATTCTGTATCGGGTATATCTTCTGGTAATATCAATTGATAGCTCTCTTTGGTCACCTCGGCAGGCGGCAGCTGCGAGACGCGCTGCGACAGCTGCTGGACCGTCTGGTCGAGGAGCTTACGCATCTCACGCGCATTGCCGAAGGAGGCGTCCTTCGTCATCACCATCTTGTAGATGACGTTCAGCGCCTTGAACTCCGCCGTCGGCGAGAGGGTGTACTGCTCCTTCTGTGCCATCTGCTTGAAGATGGCCAGCAGCTCGTCCTCGTTGTAGTCGTCGATGTGCAGCTTGTGCGTGAAACGGCTGGCGAGACCGGCGTTCATCTGCATGAACTCGTCCATCTTGTCCTTGTAGCCGGCGGCGATGACGACGAACTTCCCGCGGTCGTCCTCCATGCGCTTCATCAGCGTGTCGATGGCCTCCTTGCCGTATTGGTCGTTCTGGTCCGAGAGGGTGTAGGCCTCGTCGATGAACAGGATGCCGCCGATGGCCTTGTCGCAGATGTTGTTGACAATCTTCGGCGTCTCGCCCAGGTACTTGCCCACGAGGGTGGCACGGCTGGCCTCCAGCACACGGCTGGTGGGGAGGATGTCCATGGCGTTGAGCACCTCGCCCATCTTGCGCGCTATCGACGTCTTGCCCGTGCCGGGATTGCCCGTCAGCACGAAGTTCATCACCATCTGCTGGACGTTGCCGGCACCCATGGCGGCGCGCTGCTTCATGAACATACTCTGCACGGCCAGACGGCGGATGGAGTTCTTCACCGTACGCATACCGATGAACTCGTCGAGCTCGTTGAGCACCTCGTCCAGCGGACGCGCCTTCTCGCTCTGCGCCATCGGCAGGTCGTCGGCGGTGATGTGGTACATATCCTCCTCCTTGAAGCCCGGCTGTCTCATGAGTCCCACGAGACGCTGGCTCTGGCGCTCGACTGTCTCGTCGAAGATGCGGCGTGCCTCGCGGGCATTACCGAAGTTCTTGTCGCGCCTGAGGTACAGCTGCTCGAACTGCCGGTGTATGGCGGACTCGGTGTTGCTGTCGACGACGAAGTTCTTGGCGGTGGCGAGGTTCAGGAAGATCTTCGTCAGCTCGTCGGGGGTATAGTCGTCGAAGTGTATGGTCTGTGTGAAACGGCTCTTCAGGCCAGGGTTCGAGTCGATGAAGTCGTGCATCTGGTCGGTATATCCGGCAACGATGCAGACGAACTTCCCACGGTCGTCCTCCAGTCGCTTTAGCAGCGTGTCGATAGCTTCGGCACCGAAGGTGTCGCCGTCGTTGGAGCGCAGCGTGTAGGCCTCGTCGATGAACAGCACGCCGCCGAGGGCGGTGTCGATGAGCTGGTTCGTCTTGATGGCCGTCTGACCGCTGTAGCCTGCCACGAGCTTCGCACGGTCGGCCTCGACGAGCTGGCCGCGGCTGACGATGCCCAGCGTCCTGAAGACGTCGGCCATGATGCGTGCCACGGTGGTCTTGCCCGTGCCGGGGTTGCCGGTGAAGACGTAGTGCTTGCCCTGGAAGGTGTTGTTCTCGCCACGCCGTATTTGGAGGTTCAGGAAGGCGGCGAGGTTCGAGATCTCCTTCTTCACCGACGCCAGTCCGACAAGTCCGTCGAGCTTCTTCAGGCAGTCCTCGTAGTCGACGGCCTTCGGCGGCTCGTAGGGGATGTCCTCGTCCTCGATGGTCATCAGCTGCTCGTTCGACATCGTCGAGATGTTGCCGTACTGCAGACGCTGGGCCTGCTTCTTGCATATCTGGTCGAAGAGCGTGCGCATGGTGCGGCCGTTGGCGAAGTCCTTGTCGCGCGACTCGTACATCTGCTTGATGCAGAGGCGCGTCTTCGCCTCGGCCTGCTCCGAGAAGATGTACTGCTTCTCGCGGGCAAAGACGAGCATGATCTGGTAGAGCTGGTCGGGGGTGTAGTCGTCGAGGTTCAGGAAGTAGTTGAAGCGGCTCTTGAAACCGGGGTTCACGCGGAACAGGTTGTCCATCTCCGTGCGGTAGCCGGCGGCGATGACGACGAACTTCCCGCGGTCGTCCTCCATGCGTTTCATCAGCTTCTCCAGCGCCTGGGCACCCTGGTTGTCGCGGTCGCCGGCCTGACTGACGGGTGCCAGCGTGTAGGCCTCGTCGATAAAGAGGATGCCGCCCAGCGCCTTGTCGCACAGACGGTCGACGACCTTCGGCGTCTCGCCCTGGTAGGGGCTGACCATCTTCGCACGGTCGACTTCCACGACATGACCGCTGTCCAGGTAGCCGATGGCCGCCAGGATCTCGCCCATCTTGCGGGCGATGGTGGTCTTGCCGGTGCCGGGGTTGCCGGTGAGGATGATGTGCATCGACATCTTCTGCTGCTCGCCCAGTCCGCGCTCGGCACGCTGGACGCTGTTCTGCACGGCGTAGGCAATCTCACGGACGGCGTGCTTCACCTCGTCCATGCCGATGAACTTGTCCATGTCGCCGAGGATGTCGTCGAGCGACCGCTCCTCGGGGACGTAGCCCTGGATGTCGTCCTTCTCCACCTGGGTAGCGTCGGCACCGCGGCTGATGAAGGCTGTGAAGATGTCCTCGGCGGTCTTCATCGCCACGTGGGCATTGCCGAAGGTGTCGTCCTTCATCTTGATCTGGTACTTGAAGTAGCGCTGCAGCTGCTTGTCGGCCTCGGGCGAGAAGGTGGTGATGCCATACTTCACGCGGAGCTCGAGCTTCGTGATGTCGCAGAGCTCCTGGTAGCCCGGTGTCGCCAGGCGGAAGGTGTACTTGAAGCGGTTCTTCACCGCGGGGTTGCTCTCAAGGAAGTCCTCCAGGCCCTTCGGCAGGCCGGCCATGATGACGATGGGGTTGTCGTCCCACTTGTCCATCTCGACGAACAGCTTGTCCAGGGGGTTCACCTGGTTCGAGTATTTGTCGGGCAGCAGCTTCTGCACGTTGTCGAAGAAGAGGATGCCGCCGCGCGCCTTCTTGATGTTGTCCTCCCACTTGTCGACGAAGCGCGAGTAGTCCACGGCGTCGACCACCGTCAGCTTCGCCTTCTCGATAATCTTGTTCTGATAGAAGTAGTCGCGGAGAATCTCGGCCAGCGCCGTTTTGCCCGTGCCCGTCTCGCCGATGATGATGGCGTTGACGGAGAGGCGCACGTTGGCGATGTCCTTGCGTGAGCGGAGGTAGGTGTAGGTGTCGACGATGGTCTTGAGCTGCGACTTCACCTCGGTGAGTCCTACGAGCTTGTCGAGCACGTTCTGCCCCACCAGCGGCCTGCCGCACCACTTACAGAACTTAGCGATGCTGCGGTTCTCCTTATGACAATGTTCGCAAATCATTCCACGTCTTTTTCTAATTGTTTCAGCACTTTATGTGGCTGCAGCTTCCAGTTGTTGTCCAGGTACGGGTTGCGCACGTTGAGCAGACTGGGGCTGAAGACGACGAACTCGGCCACCATGACGGCGACGAGGGTGCTCCAAAGAATATAATGTATGACGGACTCGCCGCTAATGGAGTGTATCTGGTCCGTGACGTCGTCGAGGACGGCGAACTTCGAGCCCTTGTACTTGTACGACTTCGTCTTGAAGGTGTAGTAGAGGGGCTCGAGCAGCGACGACTTAATGTCGTCGTCAAAGACCTCGCCGATGATCTTGTTGTCAGCTTTCTGGTCGCCGCGGAAGTCCGTCAGGTGGCAGATGAGCATATAGACGAGCGTCATCAGGACAATGCCGAAGTTGAACATTCCCGGTATATGTGCGTTGAGGTATTGCAGAATGAGTATTGGGAAGATGCTCGACAGGGCGCCGAGCAGTCCGAACAGTAGTGACATGACGAAGCCGAAGCCGCGGAAGTAGGCTCTCAGGGCGGCGATGAGCAGCGTCATGCCGCCGAGCGGTATGCCGATGGTGATGAACGAGTGGCGCAGCAGGAAGTCGCGTCCCGTGACGCCGAAGATGAGCACCAGGAGCATCCACAGTCCCGACAGTCCGTAGAAGATGTAGCGCCACGTCTTCTCCTTGCGGCGGGCACGCTCCCAGCTGGTCTTCACGGCATTCATCTTGTCGTCGGTCTCCTTGCGGGCAGCCACCAGGCGCTTGTAGTAGCGCTGGTTCTTGTCGAACGTTCCCAGCGCCATCACCCAGTCCTCCAGGGAGTGCTCGTAGCTGTACTCCTGGGTGAATTCGGCATCGGGGTTCTCGTGGTAGAAGACGGAGAGCCACTGTGCGAAATAGCCGTTGCGCATCTCGTTGCGTATCTGGGCGGTGTTGGACGGGTCTATTTTGAGACCGTTCGTCAGCTCCGTGCCGTCGGGCAGCAGGTAGGTGGGCTTCACGCCGAGCATACAGCAGAAGCGGTAGACGGCCGTGGGGATGTCGTAGGCGCTGAGGCGGTCGCGGTTCTCCTCCGACTTCATGTCGAAGCAATGGCTCTGTGCTCCCAGCTCCTTCATCCAGCCGTGCAGCTGTGCGAAGTAGGCGAAGCGGCCGTCGGGGGCGGTGATGTCCTCCATCTCCTTGCTGAAGTCCTCGGCGCTGAGGTGCTCGGCGTTCTTCAGCCGTTCCTTCAGCAGCTGTCCCACCTTCTCGGGGGTGTCGGCCAGGCGCAGGTCGTAGGCGGCGTTACGGTCGAGGTTGTAGAGCACTTTGTAGGCCAGCGTCATGGAGAAAGGCTGTCCCTGTGTCATGATGCGCAGGCTTTCGCAGGCCATCATGTCCTCGTGGCTGTACATCCACGACAGCAGGCGTCCGTCCGTCAGGCTGAGCCAGGCGTCCTCCGAGGGCTCGCCGTATCCGAAGTAGTGTACAATCTGCTTCAGCGTCGACGACGGTCCTTTCGTCAGGAAGGGTATCTCGGGGTCCATCTCGAACACCGTCTTCATGACGGCCTTGCGCGTCTCGTCGGGCTTCGACGCATCGAGGTTGGTGAAGTAGGAGCGCAGGCGGTTGACGTCACATCGGGTGTGTGTCTCGAGATAGATGAACAGGTTGTCGTTGGGGTTCTTCAGCAGCATGCCGTACTGCTCCTGGTAGCTCAGCACGGAAATGGCGATGGTGTGGATGTCGTCGCAGAGCGTGCCGCGGATGTCCTTGTACGGGTAGGTGGGCTCCATCGTGTAGACGCTGGCCATGAGGCCGGCGTGCTGGTCTACGGGGTAGCGGTTCACGATGATGTCCTTCACGGCGACGGCCAGCTTCTGGTTGCCGCATGACTCCAGCCATTGGGTGATGCGTCCGTTATAGAGGTAGCCGATGGCGAGGCGCTCGTTGTCGAGCAGCAGGGGTATCAGCTCGTGGACGTTGTCGGCGACGAGGTTGCGCTCGGGGTCGACGATGAAGCTCTTGTATTTCAGGAAGGGCGACGAGAGGTCTACCTTCACGTCCTCGCCCTTGAACCAGCGCTCCACCTCGTCGTAGCCCCAGCGGCTCTGGGGGTTGACGGCGGTCAGTCCCTGGACGATGGTCTTCACCTTCTCGGGCAGCTCGTTGAGGCGTGGCAGTCGTCCCTCGTTCTTCTGGCGCATCATGGTACGCTCGTTCGAGCTCAGCGGGTTCTCGCCGAGCCATAGTGCGAAGAGGGTGATGCCCAGCGAGTAGAAGTCGGCCGCCGGCGTGATCTCCACGACGCCGTCGATGACGTCCGAATACATCTCCGGGGCGGCATAGATGGGTGTGCGGGCTTGTGACGTGCGGTGTGACTTGCCGTCGTTCTCCAGCATACTCGATATGCCGAAGTCGCCCAGCACCAGCTCCTGGTGGTCGCTGTTGCGGAAGAAGAAGTTCGAAGGCTTGATGTCCTTGTGCAGGATATTGTAGTTGTGGCAGTAGGCCAGGGCGGCGGCGCCTTGCAGGGCAATGCGGCGGAACTGGTCCATGTCGCCGTTCACGCGGTAGTTGCTCAGCGTGCCTCCTGCGAGGTACTCCATCAGCTCGTAGTAGCGGTGCTTGCTGTCGACGTAGGTCTTGCCGAAGTCGTAGAGCCTGACGATCATCTCAAAGTGGAAGGTACGGATGACCTGCAGCATCTTCTTGTTGACGTCGAAGTTGGGGTAGTACACCTTCAGCACATAGGGCTTCTCCTCGTGCTCCACGAGGAATACCTGTGCCTCGCCGGAGTTGTCGCTCAGGCACTCCAGGTTGCGGTACTCCACGCCTTTGAGCATGAAGCTGCCGCTGTCCTCGGCGGTGACACCCTCCTCCTGTTGGGTTCTCAGGGTCTGCGACAGGTCGGGCTCGTGCTCGCCCTTGACGACACGCACGGTGCGTAGTGTTTCGTTTTCTAACGGTTTATCTGTCATGACTTGCGTCCTCTATCGTTTACTTGTATGACTTGCGTCCTCAATCGTTTACTTATCGTCCTTGATCTCTTGTTTGTTGTTCTTGCCTAGGATGACCCACTTGCCACCCATCTGCGGCTTCGCACAGCCACAGGGGCTGCTGTGCATGGCGTGCTTGAAGTTGCACACCCACGCCAGCCGGACGCCCAGCGGCTTCTGGGCCATGGCGTAGTTACGCGCCTTCACCGGCGACGGCATCGGCGGTATCGCCATGCCTTCCAGCAGTCGGGTGAGCTGCTCGATGTGGGCTTCCTTCTCGCGGGTGAGCTCCTCCTTCGACTTCCGTTTCTCCGTCACGGGCTTGATGTCCTCGGTGGGTGTGCCGCGGTCGTTGGCCAGGAGCATCAGCACCCGTTGGCGCAACTGCTCGTTCTGCTGGTCGCGAACGAGGTCGCGCTCCGAGGTGTAAGGCACCTGCATCAGGAGGTTCTCGTACTCGCGGGCCAGCCGGATGAGCTCCTGGTAGTCCGGGCGTTGCTTCATCTCGGCCACCATCTGGCGTGCCTCGTCCGTCAGGGCCGTTCCGCATTGCTTGCAGAAGGCGAAGTCGTTCAGCGTACGGCACGTCGGGCAGACGATGCCGCCACGGGGACTGCCGCACTCGGGACAGTAGGCCTCCGAGCCGTAGAGTGGGGCGCCGCAGAACGAGCAGACGTCGGTTCTAATATAATGGTGGCAGACCTCGCAGAAGTCTGCTTCGGGGTCTATCTCACTACCGCAGTTGGGGCACGCCCCCATACGCAGCGGCTTGCCACACGACTGGCAGAACATCGCTGTCGGCTCGTTCACCGTGCCGCAGAAAGGGCAGGCGACGCCCTCGGCCGTCTGCACGGCGGCCTGCGTCTGTACGTTGTTCTCCATCTGGGGTTGTTCTCTGACGAGCTCTTCGCGCTGCTGTGTCAGCTCCTCGCCAGCCGTGGGTTGTCCAGGTCTTATTGTAGTATCTTCAGCCATAAGGTTGTTAGTTTTTTCACAATGATTGCGCAAAGATACGAAAAAAATGTTATTCGCAAAAAAAAACCGCCGTAAATTTATATTTACGACGGCATTTTCGTTGTTTATGCAAATTTTTGCGTATGTTTTTACCACAGTTGGAGGCGTTTTTCCTTCGGAAGATACATCTGGTCGCCTTCCTTCACGCCGAAGGCCTCGTACCACGCATCGATGTGGGGTAGGGCACCGTTCACGCGCCAGCGGCCCAGCGAGTGGGGGTCGCTCTTCGTGCGGTTGCGGATCTCGGCCTCGGTGATGTTGCCTGCCCACACGCCGGCGTAGGCCAGGAAGAAGCGCTGGTCGGCGGTCAGTCCGTCGACGACGGGCAGCTGCTGGTTCTTCGTGGCGTTCTTGTAGGCAGCCCATGCCACTTGCAGTCCACCGTGGTCAGCGAGGTTCTCGCCGAGCGTCAGCCGGCCGTTGGCCTTGAGGTCGGGGAGCACGTCGATGGCCGAGAAGAAGTCGGCATACTTGTCGGTACGTTCTGTAAAGTTCTTTCCGTCCGATTCCTTCCACCAGTCGTGCATATTTCCGTCCTTGTCGAACTGGCGTCCCTGGTCGTCGAAACCGTGGGTCATCTCGTGGCCTATCACCACGCCGATGGCACCATAGTTAAAGGCGTCGTCGGCAGTCATGTCGAAGAACGGAACTTGCAGAATACCAGCGGGAAAGCAGATTTCGTTCGTGGTAGGGTTATAGTAGGCGTTGACCGTCTGCGGCGTCATGTACCAGTCGTCGATGTCGACGGGCTTGCCGGCGGTATGGTCAATGTAGTACCAGTTCCAGAACTTGCCTACCTCGAGCATATTCTCATAGTAAGATTTTTTCGGGTCTATCACGAGGCGGCTCATGTCTATCCACTTGTCGGGATAGCCCACCTTCACGTAGAACGTGCTGAGCTTCAGCAGGGCATTCACCTTCGTCGAGTCGTCCATCCAGTCCTGGGCGGCGATGCGCTCGCCGAGGGCTATCTGCAGGTTCTTCACCAGGCGCTGCATACGCTCCTTGGCGGCAGCGGGGAAGTACTTCTCCACGTAGATCTTACCTAAGGCCTGACCCATGGCACCCTGGACGGCGGTGGTGGCACGGCGCCACAGCGGGTGGTCCTCTTTGCGGCCCGACATCGTGCGGCCGAAGAAGTCGAAGTTGGCCTCGCGCAGCTCGTCGGTCAGACGGCTGGCAGCCTCGACGATGACACCCCATTCCATGTAGTCACGATACTCGGCGGGCTTCATCTTCGACACCAGCGCCTCGGCACCGGCCATGAAGGCGGGCTGGCCGACGACCAGCTCCTGCATGTACTTCGACTCCAGGCCCTGGGCGTTCATCACCTCCTCCAGGCGCAGGTGCGGGTACAGCCTCTGGAACTCCGCCAGCGTCGTCTTGTTGTAGTTAGCCTGCGGGTCGCGCAGCTCCGTGCGGCTCTTCGACACCTTGGCCAGCGCCAGCTCCAGACGCCAGACGTTCTGCATCTTCTTCGTGGCCTGGCTCTTCGAGAAGCCGAAGAGCTGGAACATCCTGACGATGTGCTTCTTGTAGGCCTCGCGGATCTTCGTCGTGGCCTCGTCGGTCTCCAGGTAGTAGTCCTTCTGGCCGAGTGTCAGTCCACCCTGGTTGACGCTGAGGATGTTCTGCGAGGCGTTCTTCTCGTCGGCACCCATGCCGGCACGGACGAACTGCATATCGCCGTAGGGGGCCATCGTCAGCTGGACGTCGTTCAGCTGCTTGATGGTCTTCGCGGCCTCGAGCTTCTTGATGAGCGGCATGACGGGTGCCAGACCCTCCTGCTCGCGGCGGGCGGAGTCCATGGCCAGCTTGTAGAGGTCGCTGAGCTTGCGCTCCGTGGTGCCCTCGGCGTAGGTCTTCTCCAGCAGCTCCTTCAGGATGCCGTTGATGCGCTTGTTGTTGTCCTCGGCCAGACGGTCGAAGCTGCCGAAGCGCGAATAGGCGGCGGGTAGGGGGTTGGCCTTCATCCAACCGCCGCAGGCGTACTCGTAGAAATCGTCGCCAGCCTTCACGCTGGTGTTCATGTCGGCGGGGCTGATGCCCGACCGCAGCTGTGCCGTCGCTGTGACGGCCATGGTAGCTAATGCCATGATTGTCAATAATTTCCTTTTCATATTTTTCAATGCTTAATGCTTAATGCTTCCAGTTCTTCCGAGAGTTCAAAGAAACGCTCGGTCTCTTCGTCGAGCTGCCGCTTCGTGTCGGTATACTCCGTGACGAGGGTCATGTCCGAGGCGTTCTTCGGGTCGCAGAGCAGCTCGTCGAGCTCCTTCAGCCGTGCTTCCATCTGTTCTATCTTCTTCTCGCTCTCCTTCACCGCCTTCTCGGCCTTGTTCAGCCGTTTCTGCTGCTCCTTGTGCTCGGCGTAGCTCTGTTTGTTCGAGGAAGAAAGAACATCGTTCCTCGTTCCTCCTTCCTCGTTCCTCGAAGAAAGAACATCGTTCCTCGTTACTCGTTCCTCGTTCCTCGAAGAAAGAACCTCGTTCCTCGAAGAAAGAACCTCGTTCCTCGAAGAAAGAACCTCGTTCCTCGAAGAAAGAACATCGTTCCTCGAAGAAAGTATCCTCTCTCCTCTCTCTATCCAATCATAGATTCCTCCCAGGTATTCGCGCACCTTGCCGCCACCGAACTCGTAGACCTTTGTCACGAGACCGTCCAGGAATTCGCGGTCGTGGCTGACGATGATGGCGGTGCCGTCGAACGCCTTGATGGCCTCCTTCAGCACGTCCTTCGACGCCATGTCCAGGTGGTTCGTGGGCTCGTCGAGGATGAGCAGATTCACGGGCTCCAGCAGCAGACGGATCATCGCCAGACGGCTGCGCTCGCCGCCGCTGAGCACCTTTACGCGCTTGTCGGAGGCCTCGCCGCCGAACATGAAGGCGCCGAGGATGTCCTTAATCTTCAGGCGCACCTCGCCGCGGGCCACGCGGTCGATAGTGTCGAAGACGGTGAGGCTCTCGTCCAGCAGCTGTGCCTGATTCTGTGCGAAGTAGCCTATCTGCACGTTGTGGCCCACCTTCAGGTTGCCGTCGAAGGGTATCTCGCCCATGATGCACTTCACCAGGGTGGACTTTCCCTCGCCGTTCTTGCCGACGAAGGCCACTTTCTCGCCGCGCTTGATGGTCAAATTGACGTGGGAGAAGACCTCTTTTGTATTCTCCTTACTCGTTCCTCGTTCCTCCTTCCTCGAAATCTGATAGGCCTTGCGTACCTCCTCGCAGATAATCGGGTAGTCGCCGCTCCTGAGGCAGGGCGGGAACTTCAGGTGCATGGCGGAGTTGTCGACCTCGTCGACCTCGATGGGCACGATCTTCTCCAGCTGCTTCACCTTCTGCTGCACCTGCACGGCCTTCGTAGCCTTGTAGCGGAAGCGCTCGATGAAGTCCTTCATCTCGGCTATCTCCTTCTGCTGGTTCTCGTAGGCACGCAGCTGCTGTTCGCGACGCTCCTGGCGCAGGACGACGTACTCGTTGTACTTCACCTTATAGTCTATGACGCGTCCGCACGAGATCTCCAGCGTGCGGTTCGACACATTATTAATGAACGCGCGGTCGTGGCTCACCAGCACCACGGCGGCTGCCGACTGTGCCAGCCATTGCTCGAGCCATTGTATGGACTCGATGTCCAGGTGGTTCGTGGGCTCGTCGAGCAGCAGCACGTCGGGGCGCATGAGCAGGATCTTCGCCAGCTCTATTCGCATACGCCAGCCGCCTGAGAACTCACTCGTGGGCCGCTCGAAGTCGGTACGCTCGAAGCCCAGTCCCGTCAGGGTGCGCTCCAGCTCGGCCTCGCGGCTCTCGGCGCCCATCATCAGCAGACGCTCGTGCTCGGTGGTGTAACGCTCCACCAGCGCCATGTAGTCGTCGCTCTCGTAGTCCGTACGCTCGGCCATCTCGCGCTCCAGGCGCTCCACGTGCTCCTTCATCGCCGTGAGGTTGGCGAAGGCCTTCTGCGCCTCCTCGCGGACGGTCGTCGAGTCCTGTAGGTTCATCACCTGCGGCAGGTATCCGACCACGGTGTCCGTGGGGACGCTGACCGTGCCTGTCGTCGGCCGCTGCTGGCCGCAGAGCACCTTCAGCAACGTCGATTTCCCCGCGCCGTTCTTGCCGACGAGGGCAATACGGTCGCGGGGATTGACGACGAACGAGGCGTCCTGGAACAGGGGCTTGACGCCGAATTCTATTTTTAGTCCTTCTACTGAAATCATTTCCTTTCGCTAAGAGCCTGCAAAGGTACTGCTTATTTCGGACAATACCAAATAAACCCCTCGAAAAAACGATTTCAACACCTTCAGTCGTTATTTCATCCAGGTGATCAGCCCGCCTCCCGAGCTCCGAGTGCCGGCCTGCCACGGGGCTATGCTGCGGGTCTTCATCTCGCCGTCAGCCTCGAACTCGATGACCATCGTGTAGGAGTTGCTGTTGTTCTTGACGTACACGAAGTCCTGCGTCGGCGTCGTGGTGGAGTAGTTGATCATCTTCTCGGTCAGCGACTTGAACACCACGCCGTTGCCCACGTTGCCGCTGAAGACGAAGCGCGACTTGCCGCCGTTGTTGTACGTGCTCTGGTTCTTCTGCCAGTCGACGTTGGTGACGCTGATGTCCACTTTGTCGCTCTTCTGGTACACGCCGGGCGAGGTGAAGTCTATGTACAGGTCGTTATAGACATAAGTCGACTGCAGCTCTTCTATCGAGCAGTCGGTGAACCTGTCGCAGAAGCCGATGATGTCGAACGTGATGCCGTTCAGGAACTCGTCGTCCTTTTTCTTGCTCTGGTCCTTGTCGGTATAGTTGTTCGTCGCCGTCACTTGGACGATGTCCTGGTTCTGCGTGAACTTGATGCCCGAGGCGGGGAACGTCTGCTTATACTCCTTCTGGACCGCCTGCTTGCCGCTCTCCTGCATCATGGCGTTGGCCGTGACCTCGATGGAGGTGATCTTGCCCATCGTGATGACGCCCGGCACGGTCTCGCCGGCTTCCTGGGTGATGCTGATGGGGAAGCTCGCAATCTCGCTCATCGGCGGATTGGCGGCATTCGAACTGGTCATATAGCAGGTGACGGTACAGGTGCGCGGCTTGCCGGTGGTGTTCTCCTTGGCGGTAATGTCCATGTAGTCGGTCTCCTTAAAGGACACGCTAATCCACGCCTGGCCTTCGTCGCTGACGCCGTAGCCGCCGCGGGTGTAGTCACCCATGTTGACGCTGACGCGCAGCGTCTCGCCCTCGGCCTTGAAGGTGAGCTTCGTGGGGCTGACGCCTGCCTCCTCCTTCAGCTGGGCGTACTGCGTGAACTTCACGGTATACGTGGCCACGGGCTTCGCCTCGTCGCCCTTGTCGTTGTAGCCCTCGAGCACCACCGAGCCGCTGCGGTCCTTGCCGGTGTCGTTGGCCGTGGCGGTCACCTTGAGCGTGATGCTCGTGCCGGCGGTGGTCATCTCAACTTTGAACCACTTCTCCTGCTTCGGGACGCGGTGTTTCACGTACTTGCAGTTCGTCAGCACGGTGGCCGTCTCGTAGTCGCCCTTGCCGTCAATCTCTAGCACGTCGGGGTTGGTGTTGAGGTAGGGCTTCTGCTCGCCCTTGACGGTGACGGTGTTGTAGCCTTCCTCGGCCGTGAACTTCTTCGTCAGGCGCTTGCCGTCAGCGTCGACGATGGTGATGGTCTTGCTGCCCGGTGTCGTCGACACGGTGACCACGCCCTGGTCGTTGGGCTTTCCCAGCACGGGCTCGCCCGTCTTGTCGTCGGTGACGATGACCAGCTTGATGTTGGCCTTGAAGTCGGTGTAGATGTCTATGAGTGCCGACTTGTCGGCCTTGGCTATCTTGTCCAGCTTCTGCTTGCCGGCCTCCGTGGTGCCGTCGGTCTTCGCCACCTCCTCGGCAGTCATCTTCTTGGCAATGTCGTCGCAGATGTACTCCGTCAGGTCCTTGAGCACCTCGTCGCTCAGCTCGTCGCCCAGGGCGTCGCCAATGGCACTCTTGATGTCGCCCGATATCTGGCCCACGATGTACGAGTTCCAGCCCTGCCAGTCGGGCTTGCCCTGCAGCGTCTTGCCCGCCAGCTTCAGGAACTCCAGCTTGTTCTTGATGGCGTCGCCAAACTCGATAATCTTGCTGCCGTAGCCGCCAGCCAGCTTGTCGATGCCCGAGAAATATAATTCGCCGGCGGCCACAGCCACCTTGCTGCTCACGCGGTAGGCCGACTTGCCGTACTCGGCGTTGCCCGTGAAGGCATGATAGGCATAGTCGTTGGCGCGGCCCTCCTCCAGGATGCCCTTGTCGCGCCAGATGTGGCTGATGTTCACCGCGTAGGCGTTCAGCTCGCCGTTGTTCAGCTTCTGGAAGAAGTCGCGCGCATCCTTGGCGCCGATGGCCTTCGCCTTGTCCGGCTCCTGGCTGACGTACAGCTTGTAGAGCTGCTCCTGCGCCTGGTTGTCGTACTGTCCCGCCTTCGCCATCTTCGACAGGTTGTCCTGAATCTCCTGCTGAGCACGCTTGCCCTCCTCGCCGCCGGCGGTGAAGATAGCCTTCAGGTTACCTATTATACTGCGCGTGGTGGGCTTCATCAGACTCGACGCCTCCAGCCGGTTGATGGCAGCCAGGTACTTCTCCTCGTTGGCCATCAGTCGCGTGAACGCCTCGACGGCAGGGTCGTAGTTCGACTTCTTGCCGTTGCCGCAGAACAGTTTGTCGCCCTCGAAGTTGTTGCTGAGCATCTTGATGAAATCCAGTCGTATATACTCCACCTTCACGTAGAGGTCCGTGAGCATCAGCAGGTCGTCGTCCGTGATGTCCTTATCGCTCACCCAGGTGTCGCCACCGCTCTCGGGCACGGGAACAAACGTCTCGCCGCCGCCCTCGCTCTCATCGTTGTCTGAGCCGCACGAAACGGTCAACGCCGCCATCATTGCGACGGAACAAAGTAGTAACAGTAGTCTTTTCATAGTAGTAAAATTTAGTTATACACTCATTAAATGTTTGGGACAAAGGTAGGAAAAATTCTCTGATATTCCAAATTTCACGCCCTTTTTTTTTACCTTAATGCAACTTTCGCACAAAAAACCTCACGGCAGGAATCGTGCTCCCGTCGTGAGGTAATTCTCAAGTTAGCTTACGGCTCTGGAGTCTTTGCAGCATCAATCTGCGACTGCGCCAGGTCCGTCCATCCCAGCACGGCGTCCTTGTTCAGTTCGGCGCGCGTGTACTCGCCGGTGGCCTGTGCCAGGAGCTTGATGTTCTTCACCGCGTTGCCCGTGGGCTTCATCAGACCCGTCTTCGGGTCGCGGGCGGTCTTCGGACCGATGACAGCCTTGATGACGATGTCGTTCTGGGCGTCGTACAGCGTGTTCACCGGCTGCGACTCCACCGAGCACTTGAAGATGGCCAGGTCGTCAATCTTCACCGTGTTGCCGTTGAGCGTCTGCTCGCGAATCTCCTTGACCATGTCCTTCAGGACACCCACCAGGGCACCTTCCGACCAGTTCGTGTTGTGTGTCTTCAGCAGGCGGGCCAGGCCGTTCAGGTCAATCTGCTCCTTGTACGAGGCGCGAGCGTACCACTTCTTGTAAAACTCAGAAGTCTGGTTGTTGTTCTGATAAACGTTCAGTTCTACCATGTTGTTGTGTTTTTTGTAGTATTAGACTCTCTGCGACTGATTACTCCGGCCAGCCGCTACCGCTTGTTATCCTGAGCTCTTGAATACGTTACAAAGGTACAAAAATTTCCCGAGACTGCCAAATTTTTTCGCAACTATTTTTTAAGAATTTACACACGGGGTCGGTTCTTGCGTCCCTGCGGTAGCAAGCGACCAGAGGTCGAGCGCCGCTGTGTAACAAGAAAAAGTGCACAACGGGGTCGGTTCCGCTGTGCACTTTGGTTGAATAAATAATCTGTGGTCGTAAAATAAGTGGCGGTTATTTCAAAATAAGTGGCGGGTATTTGGAAATAAGTGGCACCTGTTCACGATAAGTGGCGGGTATTCGGCCATCGCTCAGGGGGATAGTCCGCGTGAGCGGTTCTGGAGGTAGTAGTCGCTGTAGTCCTTGCAGCCGGGAGGCAGCTGGTGACGCTGGAGCGTGGGCAGGACGCGCTGGAGCTGGAGGAAGAGGCGCTCGCCGGGCAGGTCGTTGTCGGGATACATGTGGAATGTAATTGAGAATTCTTGCGTCCCGTTGGTAGCAAGCGACCTTTGGTCGAGCGGAGAATGGATAATGGATAATTGCTGCGCGTCGTCGCGGGTGAGCAGGGTGGCCGAGGGGATGGCGATGGCCTTGTGGCCGGCGGAGAGCATGGCCCAGCAGTCGGAGCAGCCCTCGGTAATCCAGAGTGGCTCGCCAGGACGAAGGAGGTTCAAAACGGGGAGGTTGTAGATGCCGCAATGGGAGCCCTGTGGGAATCGGAAGCGAGGGGGCCTCACCCCCGACCCCTCTCCTGAAGGAGAAGGGAGTGGCGGATTGGACTCAGGCTGATGGTAGTTGAGGTTGCGGTTCTGCACGCCCACCAACTTGCCCTCACGATTGTAGTAAGGTATTTGGAGCCAGGGCACGCCCTGCTTATCCTTCCATGAAGTCAAACGACACCAGCGAACGACGCGGGGATCAAGCTGTCGCTCGTCGAAGAGGAACCGCCGGGCGGCCTCGTTGAGCCAGGGGTGCTCGAAATACCTTTCATACCGGGAAGCATCAAACGTCTTAACTTCTTTAACTTCTCTAACTTCTTTAACTTCCCAATCCAGTATCACGTTGTGCTCGTCGGCGAGCCAGCGGCAGGCGGCCAGGAAGTCGAGGTGCAGGTGGCGCATCACCAAGTCAATAGGGCCTATCGATTGCGTCATACACACAAAGCATCTACAAGTATTCTTGCTCACCTTAAACGAGAGACTTGGGTGCCGGTCGTCGTGGAAGGGACAGAGGGCTTTGTGCCTCACCACCCGCAGCCCGAGTCGCTCTGCGACCCCCTCTATGGGGAGGTCGCGGAGCTTTTGGAGTTCGTACTTTTCCATCATCGTGCGCGCTTTAGATACTTCTCGGTCTTGGTGTAGAGGCCTGTCTCGGCAGAGTACTCAATGAATCCTCTTGCACTCCATACGGAGAGCTGTTTCTTGGAAGCGGCTCCCGTAGGCTTGCCCAGACGATTGCGTAGCGCATCCAGCTGCTGCTCGCTGAAGGTGTTGCCCTCTATGCTGTCGAGCATATTGGCAGGTCCCGTCTTACCGGTCTCTGTGGTGCTGGTGCTGCTGTCTTTCTGCAGCATGTCGCCCATCACGGCCCACACGCTCCAGATGCCGTGCCAAGTGAGCCATTCCACCATGTCGCCCATGGCGCGTGTCCAGGCCATGTTGTTTAGCGCCCACATGACGCATCCCGCCTTGAAGCTGGCCACGATACTTCTCTTGGCCATGTCCCACATGACGTCGTTGTCGGTCAGGTCGGCGTACTCGCATATCTCAGCCGCCAGGTGTTTGCACACTTTATTGAGCTGCGGGATGACGTAGCGGCCCTTGCAGACGGCGAGGCGCGCCAGATACTGGTCCAGTTCCTGATAGAAGCCATCGTCAAACTTTCCGATTATCGGTATGTTCGGGTCTCGCTTTTCGCCACGAGGCTTGTAGGAGAACGCTATCCTACCCAGCGTGCCGTCCAGGAGGTTGTATTTCAGAAACTTCCTGATGTCCGTCGGGTTTGACGCCATCGAGATATTCGTTCTCAGGATTGCCGATCCCGTAATACCGTCGACCGTTGCCCTCAGGGCCCGATAGCGCTGACGGTCGTGTATCAGCCTGAGAATCTGCGTCATCTGCTTGTGTCCACCGCAGAGGTTGTCCAGCATGACGGCCTCCGGGAGATCTATGAACGTGGTGTAGCCGCCGTGCCTCTCGGCAGCCATCTGTGCCTTCAGATAGCCCGGACGAGTCGTGTCGCTTGGCAGGATGCGGATACAAAGGTCCCGTTCGGTCGGTTTGTCGCCCTTGTTGGTTGCCTTGTATGTCTTCTGCCATTCAAGATAATTATTGACTTCCTGAGTGTCGGAATTCTGCTCTTCACGCATGATGGCCTCTGCAAGAAGCGAGTGTTGCCCCTTGTTGTTGCCCGAATCGGCGCACAACAGCCTGATTTGCCCGCATGGTTCAAGCCATTGGCCGCTGGGATACTGGAACTCCGCACCCGAGATTTTTGCGCCAAGTGGCGAATACAGCATGGGATGTTCGGGCTGAAACATATCTTTGCTCGTCTGTGAGAGCAACAATTTCTGGGCCTCTAAGCCCTTGCCGAGGTTGGGCATCTCGGGGGGCGTTGGTCTTGTAATTTCGTAAATCATTGATAATCTGCTTTTTAGATGAATTTGAATAATATAATTGGTTCTTGGATTTCTTCACTTCTTCAGTTCTTCAGTTCTTCAGTTAGTTTTCGAGGGGTATCCAACTCCTCTGTTCTTCATATAATATTATATAACTAATTAATTATTAAGTAGTTATAAATAATATAGTAATAGGATTGAAGAATCACAACCCCCTTAAACCTAACTGAAGAACTGAAGAACTGAAGTAATGCTCCGGTTGTGTACCTTTTTACCTTTCCTCTACCAGGCCCTCCAGCGCCCATAGCAGTTCGTTGGCGACTCCGGTGGCGTAGCGCTCCAGGCTGAGGTCCTTCGGTATCGGCCGGAAGTTCGGGCGCAGCGTGCCGTCGTCACGTCGGGTGATGGTGATGTACTGTCCCACATATACCTGCGGGTTGCGCTTGCAGGCCGCGGGGATTATGGTCTCGGTAAACGTGAAGTGCTCGTCCGTGTCGCGAGTGAACACCCCCTGATACGACTTGCCAATCTTCGAAACTCGGTCGCTGCGGAGGATGGTTTTCACGTCCACGCACAGCTCTGTGTTGTTGTTGAAACGTTGCTCATCAACCGTTTGTTCACGATAAGCAACTGCCAAAGGTTCGTTGCTGTTTTCCAAGTAGTCGTGCAGGATTTCTCCTGCGAGGCGTGGGCCGTACTGTGCTTCAGACCCTACGCGAGAAAAAATGTTCTTTTTCATGTTGCCTTGGGCAGACAGACTTGACTGCTGCCCTCGGCAATGGGGAAACTACCCCGTTACACGTAAGCACATTCCGGGGAATCGCTTACATGCCACAAAAAAAGGCACAAAAAAATCAGAACCCTCTGTGTTTCAAGAGTGTTCCGAATAGATTATTTTGTAAGCGGTCTTACATTTTCGCTTACACCGGCAAGCAATCGCTTACACGCGACTATATTCCTTTGGTTGAACGCAGCTTGCCTGCGAAGATTTCCATTAGCGCAGCATCCTGTATGTCTTGCCTTTCAGACAAATCATCAGAGCTCTGAAATATCAAGTCGTGATTTTTGGGGTCAAGGACTAGCAGGATAAGTTTTATCCTCTCCTCAGAGATGTTGTCAAGACGAGTCCTGTCTGAGTTAGCTGTCTTCCCAAACTGTTGCTCGACCAGCGACTTTGCCGCACATCCGGTTTGTCTCTCTATGTATGACTGCTCCAGAAGTTCCTGTAACAGAATCGTCAAGATAGTGCCGTTAGCCTTCCACGTGATATTACAACACCTCGGCTCTCCTTCGAAGAAAGCATCAAAATCATCTATGGCCGTCTGCTCATCAATCCAACCCCATCTGTTCCACATGTTGAAGACTTGATGTACCCTTCTGCGCTGCTTCATAAGCACACCATTATTGCCATGCGTAAAGTATTTCAGCGTCATGGGGGTGCCGCTTGGTTTCCTACTGTCCTTCGGTTTTGTCTTGGCAGCCTTCGGTTTTGTCGTATAATATACATTCTGAATACCAATGCCGCCATCCTCAACGTTATCCACCTCATACTCCACGTTCTTCTCTAGCACAAAGTCGCCAGCAATTGTGAAGTTGCCCTTGCCGATGGCCTCAAGAACATTTTTAATGTCTTCTTGTTTCATATTCCTCTCTATCTTTAGTAATGGTTATTCCCGTTCCTCCTGCTGCAACTCCATTCACTTCATAGCCTACGTGTTTTGTCCCTACGTAGTCGCCTGCGACATTATAAACTGTTGCCGGATTAATCATCTCCTTAAACCAACCACGACGTTTCATCTCCCTACACATAGATTTCCACGCCGCACTCTCGGACAACACATCATTAAAAACCTGTCGAGCCTTACAACGCTCATTAACAGCCAAAGCTTCGAATCCGTTAAAAACATCTTGTGAATTGATGGCATCAGCGATGATATCGGTATGGTTGTCATTTGGAAAATTGGATTCATCATCATTCGAATTTGACGTCAAGTAAAAATCTTTTCCACAAATATTACGTGCGGCATTATAGAAATGTAAGAAATAAGGCGTTCCCTCTTTCAACTGGCATCCACAATGGGTGATTCTATCCATCAGCGGGTCATAGATGTCTTTTTCATAGTGAACAGACAAGCAAAAAAAGACTGCACCCCATAAGCAACCCATTTCATTTTCTTCAAATACAGGGAAATCGTCAAAAACAGGTGAGGCGCGAGTATACACTTCGCTCTTGAAATATTGTTGCCATTGGTCTAATTTCTCTGTTGGTATATGAGAAACGTATAAATCTTCTGAAATACTACGTGCCCAGTTTGCGAGAACATGTATCGGAATACGTCCCTCTGATAATCTCTGATAATATCCACTAAAAGAGCTGTTCTTAATATAGACCTCGCGTATAGTTTGGTACAACCACATCCATTCTGCATCCTTCTGTAATGCCTGATAGTTCGGATAAAATGTGTGATATCCCATAACGTATAACTTCCTTTTCATCCAGCTATACGTTGTTTTCTTGAGAAACATCACAAATAACGATCCTACCCCCATCCCCAATCCGACAAGAATCAGGGTAGCGAGCATAGCCAAGAAAAAATACAATAAATATGTCAAAATTGTTGCAGGCACAGTACTATAGACAAGGTTACTAAAAAATGGTTAGTATTATATCTGACACCAACGATGTCATCTTTTCATGGTGCGAAGATACGCAATTTTTTTTATCGCGCCAAACTTTTTTCTAAAAAACTGAGTCGGTCCATTTCAGGAGGCGGAGGTTTCTATTATAAAGAAGCCCACATTTCGTGAAACAACATATAAAGAGTTTTAGGTATGCGCATCCGATTAATCTGAAAGATGATAAAAAGAAAAAATCCCCCGCAACTCTCAACGGAATTGCGGGGGAATTTTCAATGTATGCTTACTAATCAGAAACTCTGATATGCTGCCTCTACCGTATACTTCTTGCTATTATAAATATAGGTAAAGCAGATGGTTGGCGTTGTCATAGACTTGCCAAGGGTAATGCTGTATGGTTTGCTTTCGCCAGCAGCCACATCCACTTGCTCGTTAAGAATGTTGTTGCCATACGAACTGTCCGTAGCGTCCTTTATCTGGACACCCGTCAGCTTGACAGTCTCAGAGCTGCCATTCTTGAAAGTAAATTTCAGCACGCTACCCGACTGAATGCGACCATTAATGATGCTGAAAGCTCCGCCATTGTATGAGGCAGAAATCTTTTCGGTCACGAGATAGTCTTGGGAGTGGTCTATTGGGGTGCCGCCAGCGTTGGGGTTTGAGGTGACGGGGCGGATGGACAACCCATCGTATATTTTATGATAACAACTAATCCCATAATCTCCATCTTGTTTAAAAAGGTGGTAGGCACAACTTTGATTTTTAACAATGTTTGATGTCCAATAATTTAGCCACTTGCTTACCGAAGTATTCCATCCAGCCCCATCTTTGCTACCACCAGCAGGCAAGAATATTGATTCTCCAGTTTCACCTGTAACTTTATAGCCATTAATTCCCTTTACCTGTGTCCATTCCCACGTGCATTTGTCTATCAGCTCTTGGATCTCACTCTTTGTTGGCATTCTCCAATTACTTCCTAGGTTAACTGTAGCTGCATCGTATTGCGTTCCGCTAATATCATTGCCGATATCAATATACTGCATTTTGTTGCTGTCATAGTATGTATAATTGTCTTGGTAGTACTTGCTCTTCGGTTTAGTCTCACCCCATGCATAATAATCACCATATTCCTCAGGAGACTCTGCACCAAGATTACAAGATGCCCAATAGACAGAAAGGCCGAGGTCTACAACTTGCCCTGCTGTAACGGTAGGGTCTGATGGCTTGGCTGAGAAGTCCACATAGTCAACATTAGTCGCAGGAAACTCGATAGTCTGCCCATTCTTAAAATGAACATTTACCGTCTGTGCAGTAGCTGCTAGCTGCATAGCAAGGAATGACATTGATAGGATATTTTTTTTCATCGTCTTGTGATTTTAATAGATTGTTTGTTTGCTTTGATAATAGAAACGCCTTTCGGCAACGAAGATATTGGAATGACAAGTGAGCCATTAGATTGTACATGATAATTTGTTATCAACATACCACTAAGGGAATAGATGTCAACAGCATCGTTGGGGGTAAAGCCACAGAGTCGAACGAAGCCGCCTTCAACTTTGACCGATCCTTCCGAAAAAGAGACATCCTCGACACCAGAACTAATATCGTCCACCATACCCGTTGTTACTTTCAATAAGTCCGTAGGCGTGTATTCAATTTCTACTCCTACGGCGGATAGAACAACCGTATTGCCGTTGTGTACGAACTTAGGATGGTCTGCCAATCTGTACTCCACTTTCTGTCCTGATTTCAATTCGACAATAATCCCCAACACCTTGTCCTGTGCAAAGCTTTTGGGTATTCCTAAAACAGATAGGAACAAAAGCAAGAATAGTTTAAATTTCATCATAGATTTGAATTATAGGTTACTAGATTTAAAATACAAAAAGAAAACGTGGACAAGTTACTTCGTCTACGTTCTTGAGGTATCGGCAAACACCTATATTGCTTAAACGAGTAAAAGTCCACGCTATCAGCGTGAACTCCATCTTTCGTTTCTTGCAATATCCTTGATAATTTTGCCGATTTTCAAGAACAAGAATCTAAAAGTGGATGTTCATCCTATATGTCCTTGATGCTATTGCATCGATACTTGGTCTTCATCTCAGCCCATAGGCACTCCGGTTTTAGGGGTTATACATTATGATTTGTACTATACCGTCGGCTCGTCGGTCTTCCAGTTCTGTATCTCAATACCACGTAAACGGCCGAGGTGTTCGACGTTGTCAGTCACCAGGGTACCAGTTCACGCTCATAGTCGGCATGATGTGACTCTTCTATTGCCTGGGCAATACGCTCTCCATCGGCTCCCGCCCATACACCGAAGAGGGCATTGAGCTTTTTGGCCTTCGTGGCTTCTTCCGACGGAATGCTACGCTCAGCCGATGCCTCAATAAGGCGCTCGCCCAGCCAGCGTTGGTTGCTGGCGGTCAACGAGAGACCTTGCAGGTAACTCCACAGATTGTTAAGTGAAATAGCATTCATGACCTTATACAATTTATCTCAGACACTTATATTCGCCTGCAAATATACGAATAATTCCTGAATAAACGAATTAATTCACAAAAAAGTTGTATCTTTGCGGCACACTGTGCTATGGATAGAGCCACGTTTGAAAATAGGCATTATTTCTGAAGTACACAAGTTTGTGGTCCACAAATTTGTATACCAAACGGATATTTAACAATACGAGCTATTGCTTCGCGGACTGCTGGAACATGAAAGTGTAGAAGATGTCGCCAGCTGTGACTATTAGTACGAGGGGGCGAGCCTGGTCGCTCCTGTTGGGATTAAAGGTGACGCTGAGTTTGTTCCCTACAATCTCTGCCTTGAACCAATCTGCCGTGATGGTGTGGTATCGGTTCTCCTCGCGAGGCGGATAATAGTAGTTGTCCCCAGACTTCGCGTTATCTAACCATGGGGCTGAATAGTTGCGGCAGGTGAAGGTCATCGTGCCTCCATCGGTAGGGACAAGATAGATGCCGTCGGTCTGTTGTACCTGCCCCTCGGCCACCCAGATCATGGAGTCCCAGTCTCCATCCTCTTCGCTGCTGTCGCAAGAGGCGAAGGAGAGCATGGCAGCCATCACCACGAGGATATTTCTCCACAGTTTCAACGCTTCCATATCCCTCTATTTAACCCAAATCGGTCATTAGAACGAATTTGTTCCTATTTTCTATCTTTTAAATAAACGCCGCAGACCAGAAGCCTGCGGCGCTCATATTATAAATAAGGTGTAATCCTTAGTCAGCAAGCTTTGCCTTGATCATCTCGCGGTTCAGGCGGGCGATGTTGGCGATGGTCTCGTTCTTCGGGCAGACAGCCTCGCAGGCGCGGGTGTTGGTGCAGTTACCGAAGCCGAGCTCGTCCATCTTGGCGATCATGTTCTTCACGCGACGGGCAGCCTCAACACGACCCTGGGGAAGGAGGGCGAGCTGAGAGACCTTCGACGAGACGAAGAGCATAGCGGAGCCGTTCTTACAAGCTGCGACGCAGGCGCCACAGCCGATGCACGATGCGCAGTCCATTGCCTCGTCGGCATCCTCCTTGGGGATGAGGATGGCGTTGGCATCCTGAGCCTGACCGGTGCGGATGGTGGTGTAGCCGCCAGCCTGGATAATCTTATCGAAGGCACTGCGGTCGACCATACAGTCCTTAATCACTGGGAAGGCAGCCGAGCGCCAAGGCTCTACGGTGATGACGTCGCCATCGTTGAAGCGGCGCATATAGAGCTGACAGGTGGTGGCACCGCGCTCGGTCAGTCCGTGAGGCGTACCGTTGATGTAGAGCGAGCACATGCCGCAGATGCCTTCGCGGCAGTCGTGGTCGAACACGAAGGGCTCCTTGCCTTCATTGATGAGACACTCGTTCAATATATCGAGCATTTCGAGGAATGAGGTGTCATCGGGGATGTCCTTCATTTCATAGCTGTCGAAATGACCCTGGTCTTTTGGCCCGTTCTGGCGCCAAAATTTAATGGTGAAACTGATATTTCTTGCCATGTTTGTGAGTTTTTTAGTTTTTTAGTTTATGAGTTTATGAGTTCTTGCAATCTGGATGCCTCAACTTATATATTAAAGAGGAGAGCATCTTGTTGACCTCAGCATTTAAGTTCATTATTTCATTATAGTTTTCATCGTCTATATACCGAAAATCATGAGACAGAATCATTTGTGTTTCTAACTCATTTGATGACCCCAAAGAAATAAAGAGGAAGTGAGAATGTTCCTTTTCACCTTCGCGACCATAGCCTTCAGCAATATTTGACGGTACAGAAACCACACAACGACGCATTTGACTCACCAGGCCGAATTTCTCCTCGGCAGGATAACGGGAAGTAATCTCGTATATTCTGCGAGCGAGCAGCATGCCCTTTTGCCAAACTATCAAATCCTTGTATGTTCCCATTTTGTGAAGAAAACCAAGTAACTTATGAACTTAAAAACTTAAAAACTCACTATCAATTCTTATAGTTACGGGTTTGTACCTTGATTGCCTCGTACTCCAGCGGCTCCTTGATGAGCTCGGGCTCGTTGCCCTTGCCTTTGTACTCCCAGCAGCCTACGTAGAAGT
>JAEEGH010005345.1_pt1 | contig 32346 bp, 25 predicted proteins | sample 9134181 | NCBI WGS metagenome assembly JAEEGH01 (sample SAMN16246544, study PRJNA631951) | gut metagenome | biome: gut microbiome; feature: rumen; material: DP-attached | host: Bos | place: Iran: Karaj | collected 2018-10
AGGCGAAAAGGATTCCGAGCACGAGGAAAGTCCTCAGAAGTTTTCCCCAGAAGGCTCCGTTCAGCTGGGCGAGGAGGGATTTCTTCTCGGCGACGCCCTCCCAGAGGTGCCAGGTCGAGAACTTGGCAGCGGAGAAGTCGAACCAGCCAGTCAGAACCGCAACGCAGGCGATGGCGATGACTATGAAGCCGATCCATACGGCCATCCAGTCTTCGCTCGTCAGTTTCTTGGTTAAATTACTCATTACTTATTAGGATTTAGGTTTTTCGTAAACATGCAAATATAAGGAAATTACCGGAAATTCTCCAAAACCCACCCCTGGTCGACGGAAACGAAGCCGTCTTCGCCTTCTCCGGCCTCTCTGCGGGCAAGTATGGCGCGGCAATCCTCATAAACATTGAACCCTGCCTTTGCCGACATCATCCTGCCCTCCAGGGCGAACGAGAACACGATTTCATTGTCGGCGCCTTCGAGGCGGACGAATCTTATTCCCTGGACTTCCTTTTCCATTTCCTGGGAGCAGACCCATTTGCAAAGCTCCATGGCCCTGTCGTCAAGGCCGGTTTCAAAAATGTTGATCTTTTCTATTAGGGCTCCGGGGGAGGAGACGGTCCTGAGAATGTATCCGTCCAGCGAAGAAGCTGCGGCGCCGAGGGCCTTAAGGGCATCCGCACCTTCGTTCCCCGAGCCTTGGAGCCATATCATCACTTTCAGGTCAGGATCGTGGTAAAGGAACGGATAATCAAGGAGATATGTCTTTCCGCACGACGGACAACTGGCTATGAAAAGGCTGCCGTCGCGGACTTTTTCCTTAAGCGCGGGGGCTTCGGAAGTGTTGATTCCCGCTATTGCGGAAACTTCGTGCGCGGAGCGGCAGTATGGGCAGACGGATTGCGTCATTTGATTATCCTCCACTCAATCGGTCCCTGGGCGTCGGCATAATAACGTCCGGTTTTGTCAAGGATGGAAGCAGGATCGGCTGGAGACGTGGTGAAGTCCCATGCGGCCTCAAGGCCGTCCTCGTTTCCGGAAACATCGCTGTCTTTATATTTGCGGATCTCGCTCTGGGTCAGTTCTTTACGCCAGATGCGGACTTTCTTTACCGAAGCGCTGAGGCCCATCGTGTGCCGCCCGGAACCCGTGGTTGCCGGGTTGCACAGCAGTGTGAGCTGCGTCGGCTTTGCCGGAGGCGCGTATTCTGCGGCATGCGTGTCCTCGAGGATGATTTCTCCGTCGATGTATATCACCGTGTGGCCTTTCTCCGCATCGAAGGATGCTGCAATATGGTGCCACCCGGTGTAGTCGTTCCATGCAACGCCCGGTTCGCGGAGCGCACCGCCCCTGTAGCAAAGCGACATCCTTATTATGTACGGCCCTTTCCGGGGGTGGGTATCGTCCGGCTCGGTGGTAGTGCCCCAGGGATTCATGCCCCCTCCGTCAAACGGCCTCTCCCCCTTGATATTGCCAATGATCTTCTCCTGCGGCTGATAATGCAGGACTTTGTCGCCCCGGAACCAGAGTTCGGCTGTGAAAGTGGTCAGGCCGTCGAACTCTCCGGCTTTGCCAAGCAAGATGCCGCACTGGACGTTCGTCGCACCCGGTACATACATCTCGCACGGGGTTTCGACATATCGGTATTGTGCCTGAAACGCGTCTATCGCCGCTCTTGCGGCAGATACCGCATCATCGATCTTGTCCTGTGCAATCTCTCCCGAGCGGGCCTTGTCCCTGGCTTCGACGGCGGCTTTCCTGGCCTCTTTCAGGGCGGAGAAAGCCTCGTCCGGATAGCCGGACCACGGCTGCTCCTCCTCAAGGGCGAGGAGTTCGTCCATCTTAGCTATCATAAAGGACAGGCCGGACCAGTCGGGGCGCGTTTCCGTCGGAGGAACAGGCCCCGGATTATCCGTCGGGGTTTTTCCGCAGGAAACGGCCAACAGACCGAGCACGAAGCAGGAAATAAAGCGTAAATGCCTGGATGACATTATTCTATCTTTCGGGCACCGTCACTGATGACGACGTCGTAGACCTTGGGCTCGTGGCCGAATTTCTCGGCGAAACGGCTTACTGCCTCGCTGATGAAGGCATCGTAGAGCTCGTCTTTAACGAGGTTGATGGTGCATCCGCCGAAGCCTCCGCCCATAACGCGGGATCCGGTGACGTCCATCTTGCGGGCCAGTTTGTTGAGGAAGTCGAGCTCTTCGCAGCTGACTTCGTAGAGGCGGCTCATTCCGAAATGGGTCTGATACATCATCTCGCCAGCGGTCTCGAAATCTCCCCTTTCAAGGGCGTCGCAAACATCGAGAACCCTCTGGACTTCGCCGATGACGTATTCCGCACGGAGGAAGTCCTCCTCGGGAATCTCTGCGCGTACCTCTTCGAGCCAGACTCGTTTTGCGTCGCTGAGGAACTCAACCTCCGGATGGTACTTACGGATTGCTGCCGCAGCGTTTTCGCAGGAAGCGCGGCGCTTATTGTAGGCAGAAGAGGCGAGTTCGTGTTTGACACAGGCATCGATCAGAACGAGTTTATAGCCTGCAGCCTCGGGATCGAAGGGGAAATACTTATACTCGAGGGTCTTGCAGTTGAGGCGAATAAGGCAGCCCTGCTTTCCGAAGCAGGAAGCGAACTGGTCCATAATTCCGCACATAACGCCGCAGTAATTATGTTCAGTACTCTGGCCTATCTTTGCGAGCTCGAACTTGTCGATGTTGTTGCCGTTGAGCTCGTTGATTGCGAATGCGAAGCAGCTCTCGAGGGCGGCCGATGAGGAAAGACCGGCGCCGAGGGGAACGTCGCCCGCGAAGACCGTATCGAAGGCGGCTACCTTTCCGCCGCGCTTGATAGTCTCACGGCAAACGCCGAAGATATAGCAGGCCCACTGCTGTTTCGGCTTATCCTCCTCGTTCAGGCCGAACTCGACCATCTCGTTGTAGTCCAGCGAGAAAGCGCGCACCTTATTGAGGCCGTTGAGCTTAATCTGGGCCATAATACCCTTGTCGATTGCGCCGGGGAAAACATAACCGCCGTTGTAATCCGTATGTTCGCCGATAAGGTTAATACGGCCTGCGCTGGCAAAGAGGTTTCCCCCCTCTCCGAAGAGAGTCTTGAATTTGTTCTGAATCTTTGATTTCATATCGTATTGGTTTTAGTTTCGAGGCGAATACAAATATAACGATTTTCCCTCTAAACGCACATACCCCCGGCTATTCTGCCGAGGGTATGCTCCGATATCTGATTTCGGGACCGCTAGAAGTAGCGGGCGCGGTTGTCGACCACGTTTGCAGCTTCCTGCATCACGGGGAGGATCATCTGCGAAGAGTACTGGGCTTTCTGAGAAGCGAAGTTCTTCGCATCCTGCTCGGTGTAGAACTGACCGGCTTCGCGGCGATTGACCTTGAAGACATAGACGGCGTTCATACCCTGGACGGGTCCGCAGACCTCACCAAGCTCAGCCTTAAGGATAGCACCGAGAAGAGCCGGCTCCAGAACACCTGCGCTCATAGGCGAGAAGCTGATGTCGCTGCGGGTGGTAACGGTTGTTCCGTTAGCCTCTGCAATAGCCTCAAGGGTAGGATTACCGGCGAGGGTCTGGGCTACCTGAGCGGCCTTGTTGGCATTGCGCTTTTCGTTATAGAGCTTGCTCTGAATCTGGCTTGCAACTTCCTTGAGCTCGGCAACTCCGTCCTTGCGGACTTCCTTGACGGCTGCGATAAAGAAGAAGTTGTTGTTCACGGTGATGATGCCGGAAGCCTTGCCTTTCTTTGTCTTGTCGTCAAAGATCCAGCGGGTGACTTCCCTGGCCTGGTCTACCGATCCGAAGGTTGAGGTACTCTCGAGAACACGATTCTGCTTGTGGGAGTAGACTCCGAGAGAATCTACGGCCTTGAGGTAACCCTCGAGGGTACCGCCGGCGATGGTGGCGAACTTGTTGGCTTCGTTATAGAAACCGTTGAAGGTCTCCTTGCTTGCAAGGACAGACTTCTCAAGAATCGCAACCTGCTTCTTGGCGATGGGCTTGGTGGTCTTTGTAACAACTACTACGTGGCTGCCGTACTGGGTCTTGATGACGAAAGGCTTTCCAACCTTTGCGGTCATCACGGACTCGAAACCGGGAATCATATAGCTCTGAGTCATCCAGCCGATGTTTCCGAGCTGGCCGTCGTCGGCCGAACCCTGATCGGCGGAGTGTTCGAGAACGAGTTCAGCAAAGCGTGCGGGGGCCTTGGCAACGACGGCGACGAGGCTGTCTGCTTTCTTGGCCGCACCGGCTCCCTGAAGGAGGATATGCTTTACATAAACAGAATCCGGAACGTTTGCGCTTTCAATTACACGGGCAGAGAAGAAAGAATCGCCTTCCTTGACAACGGGCGAAATACCCTTATTGCCGGAGAATACGAACTTGTCGATGTCTGCAGATACAGTTGCAAGCTCGCCCTTCTTGTACCAGCGGTTGGAAAGGGACCTGTCTGAGTTCTTGAGAAGGAAGTTCTTGAGGTTGTCTGTCGAGGCAAACTCGCCAAGAACCTCATCCATTGCCTTCTCTGTAGCGGCTACGTCTGAATCCGAAGGTTTAACCTCGAAAACGACATACTCTACGTCGCGGCTGGCCTTCTGCTTGTATTCGTCCTGATGGGCATTGTAGTAGGCCTTGATCTCCTTGGAGCTGACACTTACAGTAGTATCTACTGCGAATCCGTAAGGGATGGTAACGAGCTCGATGTCGGCGGTAGTGTTGCCTTCCTCAACTGCCTGCTTAAGGGTCAGAGGGCTCTCGATAGAACTAAGGCTGAAGAGTGAGCCATACTTGGCATAGAACTGCTGGGTACGGATAGTCTGCTTCAGATAGTTCCAGTAAAGCTTGAGAGTCTCGTCTGTCTCGGCCTGGCGGTTGATCTCGCGGACTCTCTCTACAGAGAAAGTTCCGTCCTCAGCGGCGAACAGAGGGTTCTGCTCGATGATGGGGCTGAGGTGGTTTCCGGCGATGAGGTCTGCGACCTCGGCGTCACCTACCTTGATTCCGGCGGCCTCGCAGTTCTTGAAGAACATATAGCGGTCCATAAGGGACTGCCACGCCGCGTTGCGGATCTGCTGGTGGGCCTGCTCAGTCTGAGCGCTGGAGCCTGTAGTAATTTCGTTGATCGTTGTGAAGGTTCCCACCTCGGCGGTGAAATCCTCATACGAGATACCTGTACCATTGATCTCACCTACATTCTCAGGCCTGCCGAAAAGATTCATCAGGTCGTCCATAGGGGCGATGAAGTACAGGAGGGAAAGCGCGATGATTACGGAGATAGCTACTCCGAACTTGTTGCGCATCTTTTGTAGTACTGCCATATGATAGTTTTTTCTTTAAAATTATCGAAATTGGGCTGCGAAGATAGTAATAATTCTTTATTTGAGCAAAGGTCCGATGAAGTTGACCGAATCTATCTTCACGACGGTCGAATCTGACTGCGAATAGCCGTAGCTGTCGAAAGGCCTCAGAAGGATAGCGTTACGAGCGCGGTCGTCTGAACGCATTCCGTATCCCTGCATCATTCCGTCTTCGGAATACAGTTTTACGTAGGCGTCTGTATAGATCTCTTCTTTCTTGCGGTCCCAGTACAAGGTGTCGGTTTCCATCGTCTCCTTCTTGATGACGTTTGAGACTATCACATTGCCGGTCGCCTCCCAGAGTTCGCCGGAAGAGCGCTTCCCGGACGCGACGTGCTTAGCCTTGTCCGCCATAATGATTGTCTCGAGAAGGCCTTCCTCGGTATAGCCGAAGACGTGGAGACCGTTCGGGAAGAGGTCGTAGTCGATAGAGTCGGTAACGAACTTCAGCATCACCGGAGACTCGAAGCGCTGCTTGACGAGGCCGTCTGCGGTATTGACCGCAAACATGTCGTTAACCACCTGAGTAGGGGTCTCTGCCAGGTTTATCTTGTCTGCTTCCTTGAGTTTCCCGCCACACCCGAAAACGACAAAAGCAACCGCGATAAAAGCGGTTGCCTTAGTCTTGATATGCGGCCAGGTCCTCAACTCTACTTCTGCGTCTTGACGGTTGTCGTCTCGCGGAAGGCTCCGCAGCTGACGGTGTAAGAGTCGCCATCCTTGACGTCATACATAAAGGCGTCTGCGGCGGTAGGATAGTACTGGCGGAACTGCGCGATCATCTTGTTGGCCTCATCTGTGAGGGAAGAATCTGCGCGCTTTGCTTTCTCGAGGAAGTCTACTGCAACCCAGTAAGGAGCGCGGACTGCGATTTCATTGCCTTCGCAGCGGACGTTGCCCCAAACGGTAGCAAGAAGCATATAGTTCTTACCCTTGAGTTCGCTCTTCGAGGTCATTGCGACCGAACGCTTGGCTGAGCTTTCAGCAAGCTGAGGGCGGCCGGACTTGTATGCGTAGACCGCAAGCTCATAGTAAAGGTCTGCATCTGCCTCGGTGTCGGAGTCGGGGGCTGCAATAGCCTCTTCCATATACTTGACCGCGAGATCTACCTTGCCCTGGGCGGCATTCAGCTGATAGAGCATCTTTGCTGCGGCAGCGCTGGGGTTGTCGTTGTAGACGGTAGTCGCGGCGGCGATGAACAGGTTGTTGTCCATACAATCCTCGGCGGAAGACATAATCCTGACGACCTTTGCGGCGAATTCGGCATCCGAAGGATTAGCCTCGAAGCGGGGGCCGTACAGGGAGATGATCTTGTCGCAGTCTGCGAGCTTGCTGGCTACGAACAGATTATCGAGATCAGTACGGACTTTCTCGTTCGCTTCTTTATCTGTCGCGGTCTTGGCCTCTGCGTTATCGAGGAGACCTGAGTTACGCTCATAGATACCGATTACCTCTTCTTCATCGATAAGGCCGATCTTGCAGAGCTCGATAGCGGCGTTGAGGTTGAAGATATAGAGGCTGGGCTTAGTGTCTCTCTCGTTGAATTCGATTATTTCGTTGAGGCCCTCGTAGAGGCGCTTGTTGTCGTCCTTGATGTAGTTTGCCATATCGAGGCCCTTGTTGTTGCGGGCGGTAACTCCGTACTTCGGATAGTACTCGATACGTACGTCGTGGATCATCATCAGAGAGTCGACGAGCTGAGCCTTATAAACAGGATTCTTGGCGTTCTTGGAGATGAGCTTGCGCATCAGGGCCGTACCGTCTACCAGCATAGTCTGGTTTGCGGTAGGAGGGCAGATCCGGAACGCCTCACGCCAGTTGGGGGTAGCGGAGTCGTAGTTTTTCTGCTTAAAGTACTCTTTGTAGTAAGAAAGGTACTTGATGCACTCGGCGCTGTCTGCGCCATACTTGCCCTGTGCAAATACGCTAGTCGCGCTGAGAGTGGCGACAGCCAGAATTGCGATAATCAGTCTTTTCATATCCTTGTTGTTTGTTTATTCATACCTGGGCTGCTGGAACCATATGTCGAAGAGATTGACTCCAAGGCTGAAGCCGACATAGGTTTCGCGAACCATACTGTTTTTCAGCGATCCTCTCTGACCAATTTCCATACCGAAAGTAAGGCCGTTGTTCCAGCGGAACACCGGGAGAGTTGCTCCTAAAGTGATGCCTCGAGAGTAGATTTCGTTGCCTGAGACACCAAAATATTCCTTTGTGTAGTACACTCCCGCCCTGTAGGCGATGAGTTTGTAGTAGTAGCGGATGTCCGTAGGGTTGGGGATGTATTCCACTCCCGCACGAAGCGACTGCGAAACTCCGGTAGTGAAGATCGGGCCGGCTGCGCCATTAACCGCAAAACCGCTTACCGAGCTGAATCCGGTGTTTGTCCAGTCCGAACGGACGAAATCTATTTCGGCCCTAAATTTAGGGCCATAAACCACGCTGAGGCCGACTCCCGCTTCGCCGGCAAGGTAAAGCCGGGACGAAGCGCCTCCTATCTGGACGGTATCCTTTTTCTCGATGCCGCTGGTCGTAGTATTGATCAGGCGGCCCCCAAGACGGGCGTCCAGTCCGTAGACGGCTCCCACCCCGATGCGGAGTTTGTCGCCGATAGGCTGTTCGTACTGAAGGCCGAACCTTGCGGAATTGGCATTCAGCTGCATCTCGTTTGTCTTGGTAAGACCTACTGCTGCCGGATCCGAAAGAGTCTCAGTATAGGTTTTCTTTATATTTCCGAAGTAGTGTGTGAACTCCGCGCCGACGGAAACTTTTTTGAACAGATCCACTCCGACTGTAGCAAAAGCCTGATAAAGGCTTCCAAGACCACTGTAAGAGTGCGCTACATTTCCTACCGTAGCGATGGTTGTTGGATTGGTCTCGTAGTATCCGTAGGAGTAACCGGTAGAGCTGTAGGGCTTAATACCAAGCATCATCGAGACGTCTGCCGGCTTAGAGTAGAACAGCGGGAACGAAATGATGAAGTTATTGATATTGAACAGGTTGTTGGCCGAAACCCTACCGTCCTGACGGAGTATCTTGTTTGTTTCGTAAATCGAAAAATCAGACATAAAGGACAGGGAGTCGCGGGCGGTAACGGCGGCCGGGTTCAAGATGTTGATAAATCGGGCGTTGCGCGAAGCGATTCCTACTCCTCCCATCGTCTTGTTGTACGCTGTACCGGGGGTCATCAACTCCCCTATTCCAAAAACGGAATACGGGGTATAACCGGCATAGGAGCCGCCGTCCTCGGCTTTCAAACTGAGAACGGGCAGCAGCAGCGCCGCCAGAATAAACATTTTAACCCTACTTCCTGTCATAATCTTCCGAGATAGTCGCGAGCCCCATCAAAACCAGATTGGAGACCACAAATATCGAGTTTTTAGTCTGTCTTGCAAAGTAGCTGGCATCCCCTCCGGTAAACACTACTACACTGCCGGGGGCCCCAGCGATGTAGTTGTCAACCTCAAAGACTATGCCCGAAATAACTCCGGCCTCTATTCCCGATGTTTCCGATGTCCCTATTGCGGGCGGGTTTTCGGGCGTATCTACCAGCGGCAGAGTCCTTGAATAGCGGTTCAGCGCCTTGAAGCGAGTCCGGCATCCGAGCGAAAGGTTTCCACTCTGATAAGTCCCCTCCGCAGAGACGGAATCGATAGAGAGCACGGTTCCGAAATCGAAAACCAGGCAGGGCTTACCCTTGAAAAGTTCCCTTGCCGCGATTATCGAGGCGGCACGCGAAGGCGACAGGTACTCAGGAAGGCCATAGGCCCTCAGAATCGCGGGGTGATTGCGGTCTATAAGGACCAGCTGCCCACACCTTTCGCGTATTTCGCTTATATCCTCCTCGGGTATATCGCGCACTGAAGCCAGAACCAGGACATCGGGCTTCTCCTTTGCAAGGAGAGTTCCGAGAAGGAAACCGTGAAGCCTTTCTCCCTGGTAACGCACTGTTTTTCCGAGGGTTCTACCCTCAGCCCAGGCAGCCTTCAGCGCCGTGTTTCCAATCTCTATCAGCAGGTTCGCCATATTTACAAGCCGACAAATTTAAGAAATTATTGCAACTTCTTCAAGGTATTGAGCGCCGCTTCTGTAGAATCTATACCCCTGGTGATGATCTTCAACTTGCCTTCGGTCTGCTTCAGGGTGAAGGGGGAGTTGTTTCCTATCCTCACGAGGAGTTCGCTGAACTGATCGCTCTTGTAGTAAGGAGACAGGGCGTTGGAGATAAAGAAGCAGATAAACATACCGTTCTTAATAATCACCTTCTCAAAGCCGAGCGAACCTCCCAGATTTCTGATTTTCACCACGTTGAAAAGATTGTCGACCTCCGGCGGAGTTTCTCCGAAACGGTCTGCCAGCTGGGAGTGGAAGCGGTCTATTTCTTTCTCTGACTTCATCGAATCCAGCTGTTTGTAGATACGTATCTTTTCGGCGGTAATGTCTATATAGTCATCAGGAATGTAGGCCGGCTGGTCGGTCTCGACCGTGCAGTCCGCGCTGAAGCGGGCCTCTGCCCGGCCGCCGACAGCTCCGCCCGTCTCTATTCCCAGCTCCTCCATCGCCTCGGCCAGTATCTTCTGATAAGTCTCGTAGCCCATATCCATAATGAATCCGCTCTGCTCCGCGCCGAGCAGGTTGCCCGCGCCGCGGATGTCGAGGTCCTGCATAGCGATGTTGAAGCCGCTGCCCAGGTCGGAGAACTCCTCGATCGCCTTGAGGCGCTTTCGGGCATCGTCCGTGATGCTTACCAGCGGCGGAACTATGAGGTAGCAGAACGCCTTCCTGTTCGAACGGCCTACCCTGCCCCTGAGCTGGTGAAGATCACTGAGGCCTATGTTCTGGGCGTGGTTGATGATTATCGTGTTGGCGTTGGGGATGTCGAGGCCGTTTTCGATGATGGTGGTGCAGAGCAGCAGGTCGTAGTCTCCGCGGATGAAATCGAGCATCTTGTCCTCGAGTTCCTTTGCCGCCATCTGGCCGTGGGCGATACATATCCTCATATCCGGCACGAGCCGGTGGAGGATCTCGCCGATGGCGGATAGCTGCTCTACGTTGTTGTGGAGGAAGAAAACCTGGCCTCCGCGCTTGAGTTCGTACTCGATTATGGACTTTATCTCTTTCTCGTCGAAGAGGATGATCTCGGTCTGGATAGGGATACGGTTGGCCGGCGGGGTAGCGATGATGCTGAGATCGCGCGCGCCGAGCAGCGAAAACTGAAGCGTCCGCGGGATAGGGGTCGCCGTAAGGGTGAGGGTATCCACCTCAGCCCGCAGCTGGCGCAGCTTTTCCTTGGCCGTGACGCCGAATTTCTGTTCCTCGTCTATTATGAGCAGGCCCAGGTCCTTGAATTCGAAGCCGTCGCCGAGCATTTTGTGGGTGCCGATGATTATGTCTATCTGGCCGGAGGCGAGGGCTTTTTTTATCTCCGCAAGTTCCTTCGGGGTACGCAGGCGGCTGACATAGTCTACCTTGACCGGGAAGGAGGCCAGGCGCGAGCTGAAGGTGGTATAGTGTTGCAGGGCGAGGATCGTGGTCGGAACAAGCACGGCGACCTGCTTGCCGTCCGTAGCGGCCTTGAACGCGGCGCGGATGGCTATTTCCGTCTTGCCAAAGCCCACGTCGCCGCAGATCAGGCGGTCCATCGGGAAGCTCTCTTCCATATCGCGCTTGACCGCGCGGGTTGCCTCTTCCTGGTCCGGGGTGTCCTCGTACATAAACGACGATTCGAGCTCGGTCTGAAGGTATGAGTCCGCCGAATAGGCGAAGCCCTTCGAGGCCCGGCGTTTCGCGTAGAGTTGGATAAGCTCCTTCGCTATGTCTTTAACCTTACTCTTGGCCCCGTTTTTAAGGGCGATCCACGATTTGGAGCCGAGCTTGTTGATGCGCGGGGTCTCACCGTCGGCCGGGCGGAAGCGCGAGATCTTATGGAGGGCGTGGACCGAAACGAAGACGACATCGCCGTCTTTGTAAGTCAGCTTGACGACCTCCTTCATACGTCCATAGTCGTCCTTGACCCTGACCAGGCCGCCGAAGACGCCTACGCCGTGGTCGATATGGACTATATAGTCGCCTATGTTGAACGAGGCGAGGTCGTTGAGGGTGAGTTGCTCGGTCTTTTCAACCGAACGGCGGATCGAGACGCGGTGGAAGCGGTCGAAGATTTCGTGGTCTGTATAGTGACAGGTTTTGTCTTGCTCGTCGATAAAGCCGTTGTGGATGCTCTTGCCCGTTATAAACTCGGGCAGGGGACAGCGCTCTTCTTCGAGGATGGAGCGGAGCCTGTCGGTCTGAGTCTGCTTTTCGCCGTAGATGTAAACCTTGTAGCCGGTTTCGGTTTTTGTTCGGATATCGGCTGTAAAGAGTTCGAAGTTTTTATTGAAAACCGGCTGGGGAGAGACGCTGAACTGAACGGCATCTGCTTCTTTTCGGTCGATAGGAATTTCGAGAAAGACCCTTTTGTAGCTAGAGGTAAGGCTGAAGAATTCCCTGTCCTTGTACATATCTGAGGAGTCCAGCCAGATTACAGAATCGGCGGACAGGGCCTCGAGTATGTTTTGCGATGCGCCCCCCGGATTACACACCATATCGGAGATTATCCTTACTTCCGGAATTTCTTCTCCGGAAAGCTGGGTGTTGCAGTTGAAGGTGTGGATGTATTCTATTTCATCGCCCCAGAAAGAAACACGGACGGCCTCACTGTCTGAGTATGAGAAAAGATCGATGATGCTTCCTCTTACCGCGAACTGTCCGGGGGATGAGACGAAGTCTACTCTTTCAAAGCCCAGGTCGGATAGCTTTTCAATTATTTCAGAATGGGATATTTCCTGGCCCTTTTTCAGTTCAAAGGCGGAAGCCGTAATATTGTTGCTGAGCGGAATAAGTTCCTCGAGGGCCTCGGGGAAAGTAACTATTACGGTAAGGTCTTCTTTGTTTGAGGAGAGAATACTCTGAACTGCCGAGGTTCGCTGGACGCTGAGAGATGATTTATAGTTGCTGCGCTCAACCCCGGCGCCTGAAGCGGGGAGGAAGAATACCCTATCTCCTTCGATCAGGTTATAGAGATCGTTGGCGCAGTATTCCGCGGCCTCGCTGTTAGGAAGCACTATAAGATGGAGACCCTTCTCGGCACAGTTTGAAAAGACAAACCACCGGGCGGAGAGAAATAATCCCCGGCAGAATATTTCCTTTGAGGAAACTATCCTGCTTTTCAAAAGAGCGCTGGCGGCAGAATTAACCTGCATCCTGATGTGTAAAAGCTTGTGGAAAACCGGTGTATAAAACTGTGGATAAAACAGGGTGATGAGTTATCCACAACGGTTTTACAAAGTTTCCAACAAGTAATTAAAAACGCCTTGTGTACCTAATAAATTGATACTCAGCAGGGTTTTATGTTTATCAACATTTCCACAGCAGTAATAAAATCAACAAAAAATCAAGAAATAAAGATTATATTTGTAGACCAATTAACCAGCCAGGGGAAATGTCAGATTTCGACCCTCACCGCAGTATCGAGGACAAAGATAAGGATTTGGACGGAATTATCCGACCGCAGGACCTTGAAGATTTCACGGGTCAGCGGGAGATTGTGTCCAATCTCCATATCTACATCCAGGCCGCAAAACTCAGGGGCGAGTCTTTGGACCACACCCTTTTCCACGGCCCTCCCGGTCTGGGTAAAACAACTCTGGCCCACATCATCGCAAACGAGATGGGTGTGAATATGAAAATCACATCCGGTCCTGTTCTCGATAAACCCGGAGATCTTGCCGGCCTTCTTACTTCGCTTGAGCCGGGAGATGTCCTTTTCATTGATGAAATTCATCGTCTTTCTCCTGAAGTTGAGGAATATCTGTATTCCGCAATGGAGGATTTCGTAATAGATATTATGATCGACAAAGGCCCCGGAGCCCGTTCGGTCAGAATTTCACTTAACCCGTTTACTCTGGTAGGAGCTACTACCAGAAGCGGTCTTCTCACAGCTCCTCTAAGGGCCCGTTTCGGCATTACCTGCGCCCTGGAATATTATGATGTTGAGGATCTCAAGCGAATTGTAAAACGCAGTGCAGCTATCCTTAAGGTTGACATAGACGATCAGGCAGCCCACGAAATAGCAATGAGAAGCCGCGGTACGCCTCGTATCTCAAATGCTTTGCTTCGCCGAGTGCGTGATTTTGCCCAGGTGATGGGAGACGGAAAGATAGATATAAAGATAGCGAAGTATGCTCTTGATAAACTAAAGATAGATACTCGCGGACTTGACGCTATAGACAATAAGATTCTGAGTACTATCATCAATACTTTCAAGGGAGGTCCTGTAGGAGCCAATACCATAGCTACCGCTATAGGAGAGGATCAGGGAACCTTCGAGGAAGTATATGAGCCTTTCCTTATCAAGGAAGGATTTATAGTTCGTACTCAGAGAGGCCGAATCGCTACTGACCTGGCCTATAAACACCTTGGAGTCAACCCCAACAGGGTTTCTTCCGACACTTTATTTGGAGAATAGTAATTAACTCAATTCATAAACAAATGGCAGATAAACTCATCTCAAAAATTCCGGATGGCCCGCTTGCCGAAAAATGGACCAAGCGTAAGTCCGAAATCCATCTTGTCAGCCCCAACAACCGCAGAAAACTCGAGGTTATCGTAGTCGGTACAGGACTCGGCGGCGCATCTGCAGCTGCTACCCTCGGCGAGTTGGGCTACAACGTCAAGGTATTCTGTATCAGCGACTCTCCTCGTAGAGCACACTCCATCGCTGCTCAGGGAGGTATCAATGCTGCGAAGAACTATCAGAACGACAACGACTCGGTTTACCGTCTTTTCTATGACACTATCAAGGGAGGAGACTACCGCAGCCGTGAAGCAAACGTCTACCGTCTTGCTGAAGTAAGTGCAGCCATCATCGATCAGTGTGTGGCTCAGGGTGTTCCGTTCGCCCGCGAGTACGGCGGATACCTTGCAAACCGCTCGTTCGGCGGTGTTCAGGTAAGCCGTACCTTCTATGCCCGCGGTCAAACCGGCCAGCAGCTGCTCCTCGGAGCTTATGCCGCTCTCAACCGTCAGATCGCAGCCGGAACAGTAAAGAGTTACCCGCGCTACGAGATGCTCGACCTCGTCCTCGTTAACGGCCAGGCCAAGGGTATAATCGCCCGCAACCTCGTTACCGGCCAGCTCGAGCGCTTCGGAGCCCACGCAGTCATCATCGCTACCGGTGGTTATGGAAATACCTATTTCCTCTCAACCAACGCTATGAACAGCAACGGTTCGGCGGCTATGCAGTGCTGGCGCAAGGGCGCATTCTTCGCAAATCCTTGCTTCGCACAGATCCACCCTACCTGTATCCCGGTCCACGGCGACCAGCAGTGTAAGCTCACCCTTATGTCTGAGTCGCTCCGTAACGACGGCCGCATCTGGGTACCTAAGAAACTTGAGGATGTAGAGAAACTTCGTAAACACGAAATCAAGCCTTCTCAGATTCCTGAAGAAGACCGCGATTACTATCTCGAGCGCCGTTATCCCGCTTTCGGAAACCTCGTTCCCCGCGACGTTGCTTCCAGGGCAGCTAAGGAGCGCTGCGACGCTGGCTTCGGTGTAAATGAGACCGGTAAGGCCGTGTTCCTTGATTTCTCGGAGGCTATCCAGCGTCTCGGACATCAGAGAGTTGCAGAGCGTTATGGTAACCTCTTCGAAATGTATGAGAAGATTACCGCTTCCTCGCCTTGGGAAGAGCCTATGATGATTTATCCGGCTATTCACTACACGATGGGTGGTATCTGGGTCGACTACGATCTCCAGACTACTATCCCTGGTCTGTATGCGATCGGTGAGGCCAACTTCTCCGACCACGGCGGAAACCGTCTTGGTGCTTCTGCTCTTATGCAGGGTCTGGCAGACGGTTATTTCGTTGTTCCGGTAACTATCAGTGATTATCTTTCCAATAAGTTCGCCGAGCCTAAGACCGATGTAAATTCCAAGGAATTCATCGAGGCTGAAAAGGCAGTTCAGGCCCGTATAGACAGACTCTTCTCCATCAAGGGAACCGAGACCGTAGATTCTATCCACAAGAGACTCGGAAACATTATGTGGGAGTATGTTGGAATGGCCCGCGATGAGGCTGGACTTAAGAAGGCTATCGAAGAGATCAAAGCCCTTAAGGAAGAATTCTATAAATCTGTCAATGTCCCCGGAGATCAGTACGAGTTCAACCAGGAACTCGAGAAGGCTCTCCGTCTCGAAGACTTCTTCGACACAGGTATTCTGATGGCTCAGGACGCTCTGAATCGCCACGAATCCTGTGGAGGACACTTCCGCGTTGAGAGCCAGACCGAGGAAGGCGAGGCTAAGCGCGATGACAAGAACTTCATGTATGTAGCGGCCTGGGAGTATAAGGGTGAAGGAAAAGATCCCGTTCTCCACAAAGAGCCTCTCAACTACGAATTTATCGAGGTTAAGACCAGAAACTACAAAGACTAAGTACGATGGAATTCAATCTTAAGATATGGCGTCAGAAAAACGCCAAGGCAAAAGGCCATTTCGAGACCTACCACATCAGCGGTATCGAGGAGGACGCCTCTTTCCTCGAGATGCTCGATATCCTCAATGAGCAGCTTATCAGGGAAGGTTGCGACCCTGTAGCTGTAGAGAGAGGATGCAAGAGCAGCGGTCCTGTTTCGTTCGACCACGACTGCCGTGAGGGTATCTGCGGAGCTTGTTCGCTGTATATCGACGGCCGTGCCCACGGTCCGGACGACCACGTCACAACCTGTCAGCTCTTTATGCGCCACTTCAAGGACGGTGCTACTATTACGGTAGAGCCTTTCCGCAGTGCCGCATTCCCCGTTATCAAGGATCTCGTAGTCGATCGTCGTGCGTTCGATAAGATACTCCAGGCTGGAGGCTTTATCTCCGTACGTACCGGTTCAGCTCAGGATGCCAACGTAATGCTCATTCCCCACGATAAAGCTGAGGAGAGTATGGATGCGGCAGCCTGCGTAGGTTGCGGCGCTTGCGTTGCTACCTGTAAGAACGGATCTGCGATGCTGTTCGTCGCTGCCCGCGTCAGCTCTCTCGCTCTGCTTCCTCAGGGACGTCCCGAGGCTAAGCGCAGGGCTGAGGCTATGGTCGCGAAGATGGACGAACTCGGCTTCGGTAACTGTACCAACACCCGCGCCTGCGAGCTCGAGTGTCCTAAGGGTATTACAGTAGCCCACATCGCCCGCCTGAACCGCGAGTTCCTTAAAGCTAAATTCTCTGAGTAACTGTCATCCCCGGCTTGTCCGGGGATCCTTTACCATAAGAAATTATTGAACGGGTAGCGCCCGGCATGAATCTCCGCAACCATCTTGTAGATGTCGTTGCGGAGTTTTTCTATACCCGTTTTGTTGATTGCAGATATAAAGATACAAGGCGCCTTTTCTCCTGCTATCCAGCTGTTCTTAAGTTCTTCAAGAGTCCTGTTTTCCTTTGATTTAGGTTCCAGGGAGAACTCATCGTATGGTTCGAAGGTGTAGGCGTCTATCTTGTTGAAAACTACATAGACAGGTTTGTTTGCCGCGCCTATGTCGCGAAGAGTCTGTTCTACAGTTTTCATCTGATCTTCGAAGTCCGGGGCGGAGATATCTACTACGTGGACCAGGATATCTGCCTCCCTGACCTCGTCAAGGGTACTCTTGAAGGCCTCTACGAGCTGAGTAGGGAGTTTACGGATAAATCCTACAGTATCGCTTAGAAGAAAAGGTACGTTTTCGATAACTACTTTCCTTACAGTAGTATCCAGAGTAGCAAAGAGTTTGTTCTCAGCAAAGACGTCAGACTTAGCCAGAACGTTCATCAGAGTAGATTTTCCTACATTGGTATAGCCTACCAGGGCGAGCCTTACCATACTGCCTCGATTGGAGCGCTGGGTAGCCATCTGACGGTCTACCTTCTTAAGGTCTTCCTTGAGTTTTGTAATACGCTCTTTTACGATACGGCGGTCTACCTCTATCTGGGTCTCACCCATTCCGCCTCGGGTACCGCGACCGCCGCGCTGCCTTTCGAGGTGGGTCCACATTCCCGCCAGACGGGGGAGCATGTAGTTGTAGCGGGCAAGTTCGACCTGCATTTTTGCGTAGGACGACTTTGCTCTCTGGGCGAAGATTTCAAGGATAAGGCTGGTTCTGTCTATTACTGAGCTGCATTTGATTACCTTTTCGATGTTGCGCTGCTGCATTCCGGACAGTTCATCATCGAATATAACGTAGGTTATGTGGTTTTCCTCGCAGTATGAAGCTATTTCTTCGAGTTTTCCGCTTCTGATATAGGTTGCATTATCCGGACGGTCTACCCTCTGGACGAACTTTTTATCGCCCACCGCTCCGGCAGTCTCTGCCAGAAATTCAAGTTCGTCGAGGTATTCCTTTACTCTTCTTTCGTCGTCTGTCGGTCTGATTATTCCGACAAATACGGCTTTCTCTGTCTGCTGTTCGTTCATTATTCGGATTGAAAAAAGGCCGTCCTCTGCGGACAGCCTCTTGTTTTAACTAAATCGCGTGTTATCTGAGCTGGAAGATAACAGGGAAGGTGTAAGTCACTCGGACTGCGCGGTCCCTCTGCTTTCCAGGGCTCCATTTAGGAGAGCTGGAAACAACGCGGACAGCTTCCTTGTCGATCGAAGGATCTACTCCACGGAGAACGCGGACGTTGGTCACCCTACCGTCTGATTCTACAGTGAACTGAAGCATAACCTTTCCCTGAACACCGTTTTCCTTAGCAATTTCAGGGTAAACGAGTCTTTCGTTGACCCACTTGCTGAACTGGTTAGCGTCGCCTCCACGGAAAGACGGTTTAGTCTCTACGAGCTGGAACGGAATAGCTTCTTCTTCGATTTCCTCTTCTTCCGGTCCCTCGACATATTCCATGATTTCTACTCCGAGGTCGTCGTCATCCTCGAGGTTGAGGATATTGTCGTCTACCTGGATATCGTCATCGATAATATCGATCTGGTCTGAAAGGACAGGAACTTTCGGGGTCTCGGGCGGCGGGGGAGGAGTTTCCTGGGTAATAGGGATAATCTCTTCCTCGATAACCTGCTGAGGGCCCGCGTCGAGAAGGGAGGTCTGCTTGTCTGCGGTACCGAACGAGAACGCTCCGTACACTATTCCAAGGGTAACGACCAAACCCAACTCCACGAAAAGAAGCCGCTTGTTCTCAAGGCTTGCTTTTGGTGTTTTCTTAACTTCCATATCTCAGTTTACTTTTTTACGGATTTCCTTCAAAGGTAAAAATTATTCTGTTTTAATCCAATTTTTAGATTTAATAGTTGTAGATTTGTGCGTCTTTTTTCAGCTGAAAAACTATGATCAGGTATTATTGCGAGGACATTTCATTTAAACTCAAGGATAAAGCGCTTAACAACAAGTGGTTGAAGATGGTCGCGGCGAGTGAGTTAAGAAAGATAGGGGATATTAACATAATCTTCTGTTCTGATAACTATATACTCGACGTGAATATGAAGTATCTGCAACACGACTACTTCACAGATATCATTACCTTCGACTACTGCGAAAAGGATATTCTGAGCGGAGACCTGTTCATCAGTATAGACAGCGTACGGGAGAATGCCCTCTTCTACGGAACAGAGTTCCCTGAAGAATTGAACAGGGTAATGGTCCACGGCGTCCTCCATCTCATCGGTTATGACGATCATACTGAGGAGGACATCAAGACTATGCGTTCCAAAGAAAACTACTATCTCGACCTCAGAAAGCAGATTGGATGAGAAGGGAGTATGACATAATTGTCGTCGGCGGGGGACATGCCGGCTGCGAGGCTGCGATGGCGGCTTCGGGGCTTGGGTCTTCCGTGCTTCTCATTTCGATGGACACCCTCGCCTTTGCGAAGATGTCCTGCAACCCGGCAGTCGGCGGAATAGCGAAAGGCCAGATCGTAAGGGAGATCGACGCGCTTGGCGGATGGTCTGGAATAGTTACCGACGAGTCTACCCTTCAGTTTAGGATGCTAAACCGCTCGAAGGGCCCGGCTATGTGGAGCCCCAGGGCGCAGTGTGATAAAATAGCCTTTTCTGAAAATTGGCGCGCTAAACTTCTAAGTTCTTCATTATTAAGTATTTACGAAGATACAGCAGTAGGTTTTATCTTCCAGGGTTCAAAAATCCAGGGAGTCAAGACTAAAACTGGAGAGATTTTTTACTCTCAGGCGGTTATTCTTACAGCCGGGACCTTCCTTGGAGGTAAGCTTTTCGTCGGAAGGAATCAGTTGATAGGAGGCCGAATCGGTGAAGAAGCTTCGTATGGTCTTACCGAACAGCTCAAGAGTCTTGGGGTTCGGACAGACAGGATGAAGACTGGTACTCCTCCGAGAATCGACATTACTTCGGTCAACACCTCGGTCCTTACCCTTCAGTTTGGAGACGAATCTCCCGAGCGTTTCTCTTTCCTGCCGGTCGAATCCAAGGTTCAGAAAGAAGGCAAGCAAAAGCCCTGCTATATCCTCCATACCAACGAAAGTGTCCATGACGCCCTAAGGGAGGGTTTCAAAGATTCGCCCCTTTTTACGGGTATCATCTCCGGACGCGGTCCGCGTTACTGCCCGAGTATCGAGGATAAGCTCCGCGTTTTCCCGGACAAGGACAATCATCAGCTTTTCCTCGAACCGGAAGGGGAGAACACAAACGAGTATTATCTCCAGGGATTCTCCTCCTCGCTTCCTATGGAAGTCCAGCTTAAGGCGCTTCACCGTATCGAGGGCATGGAGAATGCCAGAATCTACAGACCTGCCTATGCGGTCGAGTACGATTACTTCGATCCTACCCAGTTGAAAGCTACCCTCGAACTCAAGGATTTCGACGGTCTTTTCTTCGCCGGCCAGGTCAACGGAACTACCGGATACGAGGAGGCTGCCGCCCAGGGGTTGATGGCAGGAATCAATGCCCACCTTAAGGTGAACGGGAAAGATCCTTTTATTCTCCGCAGGGACGACGCCTATATCGGGGTCTTGATAGACGACCTTATCACCAAGGGAGTAGACGAGCCTTACCGCATGTTCACCTCTCGTGCCGAGTACCGTATTCTTCTAAGACAGGATAATGCGGACCAGAGACTTACTCCGCTCAGTTATCAGATCGGACTGGCTTCGCGCGAGCGCTTTGAGGCTTGTGAGGAGAAATATAAGGCGGTCCGGCAGTTGGAAGAGTTCTGCTATACCCATAATCTCAGAGCAGACAAGGTCAACTCTTATTTGGAATCCAAGGGCTCAGCTCCTTTGACGGAGTCCAAGAAAATAGCAGATATAGCCGCCCGTCCTGAGGTGAACCTGGCCGAGTTGCTCAGTTTTGTTCCACGTGGAACACAGTATCCGGCCGAGGTTATCGAGTCTGTAGAAATCTCGATCAGGTACAAGGGTTACATAGACAGGGAAAGAAGCAACGCGGAGAAAATCAATCACCTTGAGAACCTTCGTATCCCTGAAGGATTTGATTTCTCAAAGGTTTCCGGCCTCAGTATCGAGTGTCGTCAAAAACTGGAGCGTTATAAACCGGATACGATAGCTCGGGCTTCTCGTATTTCGGGCGTTTCCCCTTCGGATATTTCCGTACTTTTAGTATATTTCGGAAGATAATAAAGAGTCGTTATGATAGATTATATTTCAGGAAAAGTAGCCGAGCTGACACCTACCAGAGTGGTGATAGACAACCAGGGTATAGGGTATTCCATGGAGATTTCCGTTCAGACTTATGCCGCGCTGGAAGGGAAGGAGGCAGCCAAGGTTTATGTATATCATCATCTCCAGTCCAATTCCGATACCGAATTGTTCTACGGCTTTTCCTCTAAAGACGAAAGAGCGCTTTTCGAAACCCTTATCAGTGTTTCTGGGGTGGGAGTGAATACCGCCAGAATTATTCTGTCTTCGCTGAGCGCAGACGAGCTCAGAACAGCCATTCTTTCCGAGAATGTAAATACCATAAAGAGCGTCAAGGGTATCGGCCTTAAGACGGCTCAGAGGATGATCCTTGAGCTTAAGGATAAGATAGTTAAGGGAGAGGGAAGCGCTTCGGATGCTCTCTTTATCGCAGAGTCCAACGCAGCGGCGGAAGAGGCTACTACCGCTCTCGTTATGCTGGGCTTCACTAAACCCAATGTCGCAAAGGCTGTTCAGGCTATCCTTAAGCAACATCCTACCGCTAAAGTGGAAGAGATTATCAAGGCTGCCCTTCAAATGCTATGACGGTAAAAGAGTTAAGAAAACAATTCCCCGGGCTTGATAGGGAGGTTTATGGAAAGCCTCTTATCTATCTGGATAATGCAGCAACCTCGCAGCGTTGTCTTGGAGCCATAGATGCCCAGGCAGACTCCGCCGCCCATCATAACGGCAATACACACCGCAGCGTCTATGCGCTGGCGGCCGAGGCCACGCGCGCGTACGAGAGCGCTCGCGAGCGCGTTGCTAAGTTCATCGGCGCGTCTTCTCCCGAGGAGATAGTCTTTACCTCAGGAACAACCGCCTCCATCAACCTTGTCGCTTCATCGTTCGGCGGTAAATTCATCGGCCCCGGTGACGAAATAATCATAGCCGAGTCTGAGCATCATTCAGACATTATTCCCTGGCAACTTCTATCTGAGCGCAAGGGCTTCAAAATAGTAGTTCTCCCGGTAGAAGATTCCGGTAAACTGCGCGTGGATGCCCTGAAAGGACTTATCAACGCGAAAACAAAGCTCGTCTGCGTAGCTCAGGTCTCCAACGTCCTGGGGCTTATCAACCCCCTTTCGGAGATAATCTCCATAGCCCATTCACAAGGCGTTCCAATCCTCGTCGACGGCGCCCAGGGAGTGGTCCACCAGAAGATTTCCGTTAAGGATCTGGACTGCGACTTCTATGCTTTCTCCGGACATAAGATGTATGCGGCAACCGGAATCGGAGTCCTGTACGCCAAGAAGGCTATCCTCGAGCAGATGCCTCCGTATATGGGAGGCGGGGAGATGATAGGCGACGTAAGCTGGGAAGGATCAACCTATGCCGATGTTCCATACAAGTTTGAGGCAGGAACACCCAACATAAATTCTGTCCCTACTTTCGTCCCAGCAATCAATTTACTGGAAGACATTTGGGCCTCAGAAACAGCCCTGGAGATAGCTGAGATAAAGAAATACGTATACGACGCCCTTTCCTCTGATGAGCGAATTGTTCTACGTGGAACAACGGAAAATCTTGAGGAAAAGGTGCCGCTCTTTTCATTCAGCGTAAAGGGCGTCCATCACGAGGATCTTGCTCTAGTTCTGGATAAAATGGGAATTGCTGTGCGCTCCGGCCATATGTGTGCGCAGCCCCTCATGAAGCGCTTCGGCGTCACCGGAATGCTCAGGGCTTCCTTTGCGCCGTATAATACGCTTGAAGAAGCAAAATGCTTTATCCGCGCGCTTGATAAGGCTATAAACATGTTGGCTTAAATGACGATGAATATGAAATAGCGTGATGCTCTCCTGAGGACCCTGGCCACCCGCGGCCGATAGCGGGGGGACCACTAGCGCGAAGCGCGTTTGGTGGGATGAGCGAAGCGAAGGTCCGAAGGAGAGCATTACGCTATTTGAAACATAGCAGATAAATGACATTACAAGAAGCAAAACAGGCTGTGGTCGATGATTTCGCGATGTTCGACGAATGGCTGGATAAATACGAGTATATAATCGGCCTTGGGAAGAATCTGGAGGCATTTCCGGAGGAGAAAAAGACAGAGGACAGATTGATAAGCGGCTGCCAGTCAAGGGTTTGGTTGGATTGCGAGCCGAGAGACGGAAAACTCTGGTTTACCGCAGACAGCGACGCCATTATCACCAAGGGCATCATTTCCCTTCTGATAAGCGTTTATTCGGGCCGTACGGCAAAGGAAATCGCGGAGGATGATTTCGCCTTCGTTAATGAGATAGGTCTCAGTGAGAACCTTTCTCCTACCAGGGCAAACGGCCTTTCATCGATGATAGCTACAATTAAGAAGACAGCAAGCGATTATGCAGGACAGTAACGTTCTTACCCCGGAAGCGGTAAAGGAATTGACTCCGCTCTACGACGCCGTAGTTCTTGCGCTCAAGCAGGTCTACGACCCGGAGATTCCTGTTAATATCTACGACCTGGGGCTTATCTATGAGCTTCATATAGACCAGAACCACGACGTCTCTATAACGATGACCTTCACCGCTCCCAACTGCCCTATGGCAGACGAGGTGATGGCCGAGGTCAAACATGCCGTAGAACAGACCCCGGGAATCAACTCATGTACGATCAATCTGGTATTTGAGCCGGCGTGGGACCAGAGCCTTCTGTCGGACGAAGCCCGTCTGGAATTGGGTATGGACGTAGAAATGGAGGACTAGGGTGGAACGTAGGCCGGTATATTTAGCTCTGGGATCCAATCTTGGCGACCGTAAGCAGAACATACTCGAGGCGGTCAGAAGATTGGATTCTCGTTTCGGGCCGCATATGGCCCTGTCCGGTCTTTATGAATCAGGGGCAGAGGGCTTCGACGGCCCCGACTTTATAAACGCCGCAGTCCGGTATGACCTGGACATGGACCCCCTTCAGATCCTTCGGGCATGTAAGGAGGTCGAGGCTGAGATGGGGCGGCCCCAGAAAGGTATTGAGCTGGACTCAGAGGGACGAAGAATTTATCATTCGAGAATAATTGATATCGACGTTCTGCTGATTGGTGACGAAACCGTAGACACACCCGAACTGAAGGTCCCTCATCCCTTGATGAAAGAAAGAGATTTTGTGATGGTTCCCCTTGGGGAAATACTCGGCATTTGCTAAATTTGTAGCCCTTCAAGAAACAAATTAAACAAGCAATATGACTCAGGAAGAAGTTTTCAAAGTGCTCGTCGCACACTGCAAAGAGTACGGTTTTATTTTCCCTTCCAGCGAGATCTACGACGGTCTCGCGGCTGTTTACGATTACGGCCAGATGGGATCGGAGCTTAAGAACAACATCAAACAGTATTGGTGGAACGCCATGACCCGTCTGAATGAAAATATTGTGGGTATCGACTCATGTATTTTCATGCACCCCAGAATCTGGGAAGCCTCGGGCCACGTAAGCGCCTTCAACGACCCTCTGATCGACAATAAAGACAGTAAGAAGCGCTATCGCGCAGACGTCCTTATCGAGGACTTCCTCGCAAAGATCGAAGAAAAGATCAATAAGGAGGTCGAAAAGGGCCGCAAGAAGTTCGGAGACAGCTTCGACGAAGCCCAGTTCAGGGCAACAAACCCCAACGTCCTTCGCGAGAAAGCAAAGTACGATGCCGTCCACGAGCGCTATGTAAAGGCAGAGAATGAAAACGACCTGGAGGAGTACAGGAACATCATAGTTGACAACAACATCGTTTGCCCTATCAGCGGTACCTGCAACTGGACAGACGTCCGTCAGTTCAACCTTATGTTCAAGACCTCGATGGGTAGTACCGCAGACGCAAGCAATACTATCTACCTGCGTCCTGAGACCGCCCAGGGTATCTTCGTCAACTATCTCAACGTCCAGAAAACCGGCCGTATGAAGATTCCTTTCGGAATCGCTCAGATCGGTAAGGCCTTCCGTAATGAGATCGTCGCCCGTCAGTTCATCTTCCGTATGAGGGAGTTCGAGCAGATGGAAATGCAGTTCTTCATCAAGCCCGGAACCGAGCTTGACTGGTTCGCAAAATGGAAGGAACAGCGTATGAAGTGGCATGTCAACCTTGGAATGGGCGCGGAGAACTACCGCTTCCACGACCACGAAAAGCTTGCCCACTACGCCAATGCCGCGACCGATATCGAATTCAACTTCCCGTTCGGTTTCAAGGAGCTTGAGGGTATCCACAGCCGTACAGACTTCGACCTCGGCAACCATCAGAAATTCTCCGGCAAGAAGATCGAATACTTCGATCCGGACGAGAACAGGGCTTACACGCCTTACGTAGTCGAGACCTCGATCGGCGTAGACCGTATGGTTCTCGCAGTCCTGAGCCACTCCTACAAGGAGGAAGACCTCGGAAATGGCGAGACCCGCGTTGTCCTCAGCATCCCCGCTCCTCTTGCTCCTGTAAAGGCTGCTGTCCTTCCGCTAGTAAAGAAAGACGGCCTTCCCGAGCTTGCCCAGAAGATTATGGACGACCTGAAGTTCGATTTCAACTGCCAGTACGAGGAGAAAGACTCGATCGGCAAGCGCTATCGCCGTCAGGATGCGATCGGAACCCCGTTCTGCATTACCGTAGACCACGAATCACTTAACGACAACTGCGTCACCGTACGCGATCGCGACACGATGGAGCAGCAGCGCGTCCCTATCGCAGAGCTCCGCGCTCTTATAGACAGCAAGGTCAACCTCAATAACCTCCTGCGCAATCTCTAATGGCTCAGAATTTTGCAGAACTCGGCAGGGTAGAGGCTATCCGCCAGCTTTTCGAAGGGACCGGTTTCGAGCCCTTCGGAGAGCCGCTTTGGCTGACAGCCGGCCAGCAGGAATGCATCACTACAGCGTCCGGCCTGATGTCGGAGGGCGTAGACTTCGATCTGGTTTATTTTCCCCTTCCTCACCTCGGCCGCAAGGCAGTCCTTAAGGTCACTGGCGAGCTCTATGCCGTGATGGCCCAGCCCGAGTCGCTGAGTATCCAGCTCGGAATCTCCGCAAAACTGGATTTTCCCCAGATAAAAGAGCTCTGGAGCGGAATAGTCTCCGCCGCAAAGGACCATGGCTACCGCAGCCTCAGCCTTGAGCTTCAGCCTTCGAAAAACGGTCTTACGATCGCGCTGGCTGCTACAGGCCGACACAGCGCCGCGGTCTCTGCGGCCCGTCCGAAGGCGCAGAGCAAGGACCTTGTCTGCGTCTCCGGCCCGCTGGGCGCGGCCTATCTCGGCCTGCAAGCCCTCCAGCGCGAGAAAAGCAACTTCGACAAGGGAACCCATAACCGGGAGGCCCTGGAGCGCTATAAGATGCTGGTCGCGGCCTATTTGAAGCCCGAGCTTGAGCCCGTCAGCCTCGCTGCCTCGTACGGTTATTTCGTCACACACGGCCTTGCAGATGCCCTGCTTCGCCTCCAGCGGGACAGCGGTTTCGGCGTAAAGGTATATGCTGATAAGATCCCTTTCGAGGGCGGTAGCTTCGACCTTGGGAAGGAATTGAACCTGGATCCAGTCTCGGCGGCCATGAACGGAGGAGAGGATTATCACCTCCTGTTTGTAGTGCCGCTCGCTCAGTTTGAGCAGTTCCGCAAGGACTTCCAGACCTTCGATATCATTGGCCATCTCGCCCAGCCGGAAGTGGGCGCGGTCTTAGTTACCCCGGAAGGGGTAGAACTGCCTCTCAAGGCCCAAGGCTGGTAGAATATGGCTTTTGTACACCTTCATCTCCACACCCAGTACAGTATTCTTGACGGTCTTACGAACATCAAGAAGCTATTCGCGCGCGCGAGGGAGCTGGGTATGCCTGCCCTGGCCATCACAGACCACGGCAACATGTTCGGAGTGAAGGAGTTCTTCCGTTGGGCAGACGACAAAAGCAACAAAGACGCCGACGGAAATTATATCGTAAGGCCCATCATTGGCTGCGAGATCTACGTCACGCGCCACTACGACCACCACCTCAAGGACAACGACCACAAACGTTACTATCACCTCATCCTTCTGGCAAAGAACTACGCCGGGTATAAAAACCTGATGAAGATAGTCTCCACGGCCCACATCGAGGGCATGTACTATCGTCCGCGCGTAAGCCACGAAATAGTCGAGAAGTACCACGAAAACCTTATCTGCAGCTCTGCCTGCCTTGCCGGAGAAGTCTCCAAGAGCATCCTGGCGGGGGATATGGAAGCTGCGAGGGCTGCGATAGCCTGGCATAAAAAGGTTTTCGGAGACGACTATTACCTGGAGGTGATGCTCCATAAACCCGAGGATCCGAGCCTCAGCCTTGACGTGTACAAAGGACAGCTTACAGTTAATCAGGCTATTTTCCAGCTGGCAGAGGAGACGGGGACGAAGGTGATTGCCACCAACGACGTCCACTTCCTGATGAAGGAAGACGGTCCGGTCCACGACCGCCTCATCTGCCTTACGATGAACAATGACATCGACGACCCCAACCGAATCAGGTATACTCAGCAGGAGTATCTTAAGAGCGAGGCCGAGATGCGCGATCTGTTCCCGGAACACCCCGAAGTAATAGACAATACGATCGAGGTCGCCTCCAAGATTGAGCAGTACAAGATAGACCGTCCGCCTATCCTTCCTAAGTTCAAGATCGATCCAGAGTTCCTCGCCAGGCGCGACGAGTATCTCGAAAAATACTCCGAGATAATCGAGAACGGCAAATATTCGATTGTCAAGGACAAGAAAACGGGCGAAATAGTCAGTAAGGAGTATCGTGGAGATGATTTCTGTACTTCTGTAGCGTATCTGTGTCACCTTACCTACGAGGGCGCCCACAAGCGTTACGGCCCTACTCTTACCGAAGAGCAGAAGTCCCGAATAGAGTTCGAGCTGAAGACCATCTCGTTTATGGGCTTCCCGGACTACTTCCTGATCGTCCAGGACTATATCGCAGCTTCGCGCCGGATGGGCTATCTGGTAGGCCCTGGAAGAGGTTCCGCCGCAGGTTCGGTAGTGGCCTATTGCCTCTGGATTACCAATCTCGACCCGATTAAATACCAGCTCCTGTTCGAGCGTTTCCTCAATCCGGATCGTATCAATATGCCGGATATAGACGTAGACTTCGAGAACCTTACCGCGGCCCACGAATACGTAGAACATACCTACGGAGCGGACCACGTCTCGCGCGTCATCACCTTCGGAACGATGCTCGCCAAGGGTGCGATCAAGGACGTTGCCCGAATAAGCCACGTCTCGATAGACGAATCCAACAGGCTTACGAAGATGGTCCCCGACCGTCTTTCCGAAAAGATAGAGAAGGAATATCCCTTCAACCCTAAGCTGGATGAGCTTAAACCTGGTTTTAAGCAGGTAGAGAAGGACGGAAAGATATTCCAGGTAGGTAAGGAAGATACGGATGTCAAGGTTACTCTCGGCAGCTGTTTCCGCCTGGTCCCGGATATGAAAAACGAGCTTGAGAATGGCCCTGAGCTTAACAGGGAAGTGCTCAAGTACGCCAGCCAGCTAGAGGGAACCATCCGCCAGGTCGGCCAGCACGCCTGCGCTACCATCATCGGCCCCAGCGACCTTACCGAGAATATCCCTATCTGCCTTTCGAAGGATAAGGAAACGGGACTGGACGTCTGGACCTCGCAATACGACGGACACTATATCGAGAGCGTAGGAATGCTCAAGATGGACTTCCTGGGACTGAACACCCTCTCGATTATCCACAAAACTCTTGACAATATCAAGGCCCGCCACGGTATCGATATCGACATCGAGGCTATCCCTATCGACGATAAACCGACCTTTGAACTCTACGGACGCGGAGATACTACGGTAGTATTCCAGTTCGAGTCCGAGGGTATGAAAAGCTGGCTCCAGAAGCTCCACCCGGAGCGTTTTGAAGACCTTATCGCTATGAACGCCCTGTATCGTCCGGGTCCTATGGACTATATTCCGGACTTTGTAGACAGAAAGCAGGGCCTTAAGCCTATCGAGTATGATCTCCCCGAGATGGAGGAGTATCTTACTGATACATACGGAATTACGGTTTATCAAGAGCAGGTTATGCTTCTGTCCCAGAAGCTCGCAAACTTCACTAAAGGCCAGGCAGATACCCTCCGTAAGGCTATGGGTAAGAAGCAGCTGGACGTAATGATGGACCTTAAGGAGAAGTTCATGAGCGGCGGTATGGCCAACGGCCACCCCGAGAAGGTCCTGGACAAGATCTGGAAAGACTGGGAGAAATTCGCTCAGTACGCGTTCAACAAGTCCCACGCAACCTGCTACGCCTGGGTCAGCTATCAGACAGGATGGCTCAAATGTCACTATACAGCAGAGTTCCTTTCCGCCAATCTCTCCTGCAATCTCTCCGATATGGACGAGATCAAGAAGATTATGGCAGACTGCAAGCTCCATAAGATAAAGGTTCTTAACCCTGATATAAACGAGTCTGAGGCCAGTTTCACCGTAAACAAGGCTGGAGACATACGCTTTGGACTTGGCGGAATGAAGGGCTTTGGCTCCAATATCGTAGACACTATCGTAAGGCAGAGAGCCCTGAACGGCCAGTTTAAAGACGTTTGGGATTTTGTAGAGAGGATGGCAGAGTATAATGGGATGGATCCCAAGAACAACGCTCCGGTAGGAAGGAAGCCTCTTGAATCGCTCATCTACGCGGGCGCATTCGACTCCTTCGGCTACAAACGCACCCAGTTCTTCCTTCCCGGAAACAGCGGAGATCTGTTTATAGACGAGCTCGTACGCTATGCTGAACTCTATAAGAACGATAAGTTGGACAACAGCGTCTCGCTATTTGGGGATTCCGAGGAGATGAAACCGGTTCGCCCCGAGATGCCGGCCGCCCCTGCCTATGAAGATCAGCTCCCGTTGCTACAGAAGGAGAAGGAAATAGTAGGAATGTTTCTTTCGTCACATCCGCTGGACCGCTACTCCTTCGAAATGGAGACCTTTACAAACTGTGAGTTGGCGGGTATCAGTGACGTAATTGCCAAGGCAAACGCGGAGCAGAAGGGTTCTAAGCTGGCTATGGGTGGAATCGTCACAGCCATCGATATCAGTACGACCCGCAACGGAAATCCGTCACTTAAAGCAACGATCGAAGATTATTCGGGCGCGTATACGCTTACTTTCTATGGTAAAAACGTCGACATTTTCCGTCCGAAACTCGAGCTTCATCAGGCTGTTTACGTAACCGCCGAAGTAAAGGCGCGCTTCAGAGGCAAAAAAGATCCGAACGACAAGTCTCCGGAAGAGTTCGAGCTTCGTGTTATAGACATTACTATGCTAGGAAGCGTCAACGAGTCGCTCCTGAAAGCTCTGAAAGTTTACGTTAACGAGGACGTAATTACGTCACAATTCCGAAAAGATTTCCTTAAGGCCATTAAGGGAAATAAGGGCCCTACTCCTCTTACTATTGTGCTTGTCAGCCAGAAGCATAAGTGGACAATGGAGATGAAGTCCAAAAAGTACAATGTTGCAGTGTGTTCAGACTTCCTTTCCCAGCTGAAATCCCTCGGTTTGTCCTATAAAGCGGTCAGATAGTCGGCCTTTAAGAGCCGAGTTCACAACGGGGCCAGACTCCGTCTTTTTAATAAGATTTTCTTCCACCGGACCTATTCTTTAAGAAATTTAAGAATAAGGTCCTTTTCAGAACCGTAGAGTTCAAAAATAAAACTTCTTTAAAAAAGTGTGGATTTCTTTGAAAGTCGTTAGAAAAAGTGTAAATTTGTTCTGAAAGACTATCAAAGTATGAAAAGAGCTGCTTATAAGGATCTTTTACACTGGAAAAGCAATAAATTCCACCGTCCCCTCCTGGTTTATGGCGCAAGACGAACAGGTAAGACTTATTTGCTTAAAGAGTTCGCAAAAACGGAGTATGAGAAGGTAATTTATCTCAATTTTGAGGAGAATCCGGACTACAAAACCGTATTTCAGAACGAGCCTGAAGCCAGTCGCGTACTTCGCGAAATTTCATCACTCTCAAAGATAGATGTCACCCCCGGTAACACTCTTCTTATATGGGATGAAATTCAGTCTTGTCCAGAGGCTCTCAGTGTGCTTCCCGATTTTGTAGAGTCTGACTTCGGTTTCGACATTATAGTCTGCGGATTTCTTCCCGCAAGCCCTAAGGCAGAGGCAAAGATTGAGGAATTAAAGCAATCAAGGACTATTGAGACCCTAAGACTCTTCCCTTTTTCCTACGATGAGTTCCTCTCCGCCACCGGCCATGATAATATGGCGGGACTTCTGCGTAGTCTCGACTGGGGCGCTATCGGCTCTCTTCTTCCGAAGTACAATCAGTACCTGAAAGAATATCTTTTTTGCGGTGGAATGCCTCAGGCCGTAGCGGCCTTTGTCGAAGGACAGCTTCCTTCTCAGGTCCGCGCAGTACAGAAAGACCTTCTTACTGCCTCGGATAACGACATTCTGCGTTTTGCTCCTAAGCGCCACATAGATGAAATTACCGCTGTCCTGAATTCAGTGTTCCCTCAGCTTCTTGACGAGAACCAGAAATTCAACCTCTCAAAACTAAAAGATGGCGCCCGCCTGAAGGATTACGACAGTTCAATTTCCTGGCTCGTCCGCGCGGGACTTATATATAAGGTACATAAACTAAGTACGGTTTCGATGCCCATCGAATTCTTCCAGGACGCGAGGAGCTTCAAGCTGTTCCCTTTCGATCCCGGAATGGCGGCCGCCCTGGCAGATATAGATCCCGCAAGAATTCTGGTGGGCGATGAGGCCTTCAAGGGTTTCAATGGCGCCCTGCTCCAGACCCTCGTTTTGAACCAGATCGTTTTTCGCGGAGATCCCGTCTGCTACTATGGAGTTCAGGGATCTACCCTCTCTATAGACTTTATCGTCCAGGAGCTTTCGCGTATAGTACCGGTAGAGGTGATGCCCTATCAGAACGGAAATTCAAAAGCTATGAGGCTCTTTTTCGAAAAGAACCCCGCGCGAAAAGGAATACGCGCTTCGCTCGACAATCACTTCGGCCGCGAGTGGATGGATAATGTCCCCGTCTATGCGGTCTCGTTCTTTCTTGCTGGTCTGTCATGAAAAAGGTGGTAATTCCCGCCGGCGCTCCGGACCGGCTTACTTTCTTCCTCGCCGCGGAAGAGTATCTCGCGAAAAGCGTGAAAGAAGAATTGTTCTTTACCTGGCAGTCGCCCCCGACCGTAATCTGCGGCCGTAATCAGGTTATCGAAAACGAAGTCAATCTCGAGTATTGCCGTGAAAACAATATTGTCGTGGTCCGCAGGAAGAGCGGCGGCGGCTGCGTTTACTCGGACTGGGGAAACGTGATGCTCTCGTTCGTTACCCCGGACCTCG
>JAEEGH010005347.1_pt1 | contig 32340 bp, 19 predicted proteins | sample 9134181 | NCBI WGS metagenome assembly JAEEGH01 (sample SAMN16246544, study PRJNA631951) | gut metagenome | biome: gut microbiome; feature: rumen; material: DP-attached | host: Bos | place: Iran: Karaj | collected 2018-10
GCGCTGAGCGTCCTGGTGGCGGTGCAGCTCCCGACATGCTCAAGATTGGCGACCGTTACCTCTGTCTCTATGGAGCCACCGGCGGTGGTCTGGGCGGCGGTCACAGCGGCCGTATCCTCACCATGTGGAACAAGACGCTCGACCCCAAGTCGCCCGACTTCAAGTGGAGCACCGCTGTCGAGGTATGCGCCTCCGACGGTATGGAAGACCAGGACGCCATCGACCCCGGTCTGCTGCTCGACCCCACCACAGGTCGTCTGTGGGCCAGCTATGGCACCTACTTCGGCACTATCCGTCTCATCGAGTTGGACCCGAATACCGGCTTCCGTGTGAGTGGCAACAAAGAGAAGGACATCGCCATCGACTGCGAGGCATCCGACCTCATCTACCGCAATGGCTGGTACTACCTGCTGGGCACCCACGGCACCTGCTGCGACGGTGTGAACTCCACCTATAATATCGTGGTAGGCCGAGCCAAGAGCGTTCAGGGACCCTATATCGATAATGTAGGTCGCGACATGTACCACGGCGGTGGCAAGATGGTCATTGCCGCTGGCGACCGCAAGACCGGTGCCGGACACTTCGGACGCACCATCATCGACGAAGGCGTGGAGGTGATGTCGTTCCACTGGGAGGCCGACATGGACCAGGGTGGCAGCAGCGTGCTGGCTGTTCATCCCCTGCTCTGGAAGAACGACTGGCCCGTGGGTGGCGAGAAGTTCAAGGGCGGCACCTTCGAGATAGAGAGTGAGCGTCGCGGCTATGCCCTTGAGCTGGCTGTCGACTTCGTCCGCATGAACGTGGCCCGTCGCGGTGGCTTCTTCGGCAGACCTCAGGCCAACCAAGAGCCTCCCAAGCCCGTTCCCAACCAGACACTCGACGAGGTGAAGTCCACCTGGCCAGCAGGCGATATCCCCGTGCGCTGCGGCGACTACATGTTCCGTCCCCACCAGCGCTGGACCATCACCGCCGTTCCCGAAAAGGGCGGCTATCTGAGCAACCCCTATTTCAAGATCACCATCGAGGGAACCGACCGCGCACTGGCAGCCACTGCCGACCGCGAAGTGTCCACCGTGCCCGCCTATACCGGAGCCGACGAACAGCTCTGGCGCATCGAGCAGCTCACCGACGGCACCTATCGCATCATGCCCAAGCGCATCCCCGGCGAGGATAACGACAACACCAAGCTCGTGCTCTATTCCATAGCCGACAGCACCCCCACGCTCGCCGCCTACGATTTCAGCAGCGACAACAGCAAGTGGAATTTCCGCAACCATTAATTAGGGTATACAACATTTTATAAATCCTCCTTTTCTCGGTACACCCCCGCCCGTTTTTCATTCCAAACGCCGGGGGTGTTTTTTTTATTTCTTTCCAATACCTACTTGCCTTCCTTCCGCCTATTGGAAGCATCTCTTCCGCCTATTAGAAGCAATGCTTCCGCCTATTAATTGGAGTACAAGCAGACTTTAATTGAATAGCAAATAGACTTTAATTGAATAGCAAATAGACTTTAGTTGGTTGACAAATAGACTTTAATTGGTTGACAAATAGACTTTAGGAATTATTCGGGTGCACTTTTTGTTTGCCCATTTGGCCTTTTTTCCATGCTTTCCTTTGCCCTTTCCCGACTTTTATTTATATTTGCAATCATTTTTACAAATTTATAGCTATGCCGTATATCAGAATCAAGGCCTATCCTAAGGATCAGGCAACGAAGGAGAAAGTAGTGGAGGCCATCAACAAGGCTTTTGTGGACAACTGGGGATGCGCGCCCGAAGCCATCAGCATCTCGATTGAAGAGGTGGCTCCCGAAGACTGGGTGGAGCAGGTGGAGAAGAAGGAAATTCTGCCCATGGCTGATAAAATGTTTGTCTTGAACGGCCAAAAAAAGTATGAGAAAAATAATTAACCCCTGGAGCAAGCACCCGCAGTATAACTGCTTCGGATGCTGCATGGACAACCCCATAGGACTGCACATGGAGTTCTATGAGGACGGCGACTGCATAGTGAGCCGATGGCATCCGGAGAAGAACTTCCAGGGATGGGTGAACACGATGCACGGGGGAATACTGAGCACACTTATCGACGAGACTTGCGGATGGGTGGTGACGCGGAAGATGCAGACCAGCGGATTCACCACGGCGCTGAACGTGAAGTTCCGCAAGGCTGTGCCTACCACCGAGCTGTTGCTCACCATCCGTGCCAGCATTGTGAGGCAGGTGAGGAACCTGCTCTTTATCCATGCGGAGATAATGAATGCGCAGGGAGAGCTGTGCGTGGAGGGCGAGGCCACCTATTTCCTGATGAACGAAGAGAAGGCACAGGAGATGGGGTTCCGCCAATGTGAGGTGGAAGAGGAGGAAACCGACTGACGGGGCTTACTGCACCACATATTTCGTGCCCTGACGGATGTAGGTGCCCTTGCGGGTGGGCCTGCCGCTGAGCCGGCGCCCCTGCAGGTCGTACCATACGGAGGGGGAGGCGGCATCGGCCTGGGCATCCGTGATTCCCGATGAAGGGTCGTTGTTGGTGAAGTCGAAGGAGATGAGTCCGTCGGCCGACATGGTGATGTTGCTGATGGTCACGTCGAGCAGCCGCTGGCCCTTGCTGTTCGCCAGGTACATTTCGGTTTTTGGCGAAGTGGTGGCCGAGAGTTCATCGTTTGTATAGAACGGCGTGACGTAGGGGTAGGGCGAGGTGCTCAGATAGCGGCTGTTCATGTACATGTCGTTGTCGTAGGCCTGCAGGTCGTTTGCTTTCAGATAGTAGGTCCATTGGCGGTAGGTGAGGTTGTCGGCATGCACCAGCTGCAGTCCCAGTTGTGAGATAGAGTTGTTCACGCTGTTGCGCATCCATTTGTCTTCGTCGTAGCAGACGTGCCACACCACGAGTCCCTTGCCCGGCAGTCCGAAGTCCCATCCGCGCTGCTGGCGGTTTTCCAGCAGATAGTATTCGTCGGCGGTATGGCGTATGAGATAGGCGTTGCCGCCCTCGGCAATGGGTTTCAGGTCTCTTACGGAGATAGATGAGGTGAGCTCAATGGGCTCTATCCATCCCATCTGCATCTGTTCGAGCGGGCCGTAGTTGGGCGGGCACCATCCGTAGTTGATGTAGTTGCCGCCGTCCATGAGCGCCCAGTCGTCGACCACATAGTCGGTGGAGCCGTTGGTGGGGTAGAGGTCGGGCAGTCCGAGGCAATGCGAGAACTCGTGGCAGATGGTGCCGATGCCTGAGTTGAACGTGCGCACCGTGCTCCAGTATTCGGCCGAAGTGGAGGCCTGGGCAATGGAGAGCCCGTCGGGAGTCATCACGCTGATGCCGGTGTAGGTGCTGGGCAGCAGGTAGCCCCATTCGTCGAGCAGCGAGGAGGGACCGGCATAGATGTAGAGAATCTGGTCGATGCTGCCGTCGCCGTCCCAGTCGTATAGGTGGAAGTCGCGCCCTGCCTGGTCGTTCACCATCATCGTGGTGGCCTCTTCGGTCTCGGTTTCTTTATAGCCGAACTGGCTCTGGGCGGTGGCGCTGACCTGATAGGGCCCCACGATGTCGAAATGGAGGTTCAGCTTGCCGTGCGACTGGTCGCGGAAATAGTCGGCCACAGAGCCCCTGCCGTAGCGTTCCTCGCCTTCGTGGAGGTCGTCGGTGAAATGGTTGAACAGTTTGTCGTAGAATTCCAGGTTGTGCGCGGGCTTGAATTTCGTGTCGCTGAACTCCACCAGCACCACCAGCTGCCTGTAGGTCTTGGCGGGGTCCCAATCCGAATGTATGGTGCCCAGCTTCCGCTTCATCGCATGCCGGTGAGCGTGGCCCGTCGTTTCGGCGTGGCGTATGCATCCCATGCGGTGCACGGTCTGGGCAGATGCCATCAGCGCCAGCAGCATCATGCACAGAAGAGCGATATGTCGGTTGTTTGCAATCAAAATATATCCATAAAAAGACACTTGCCCGGCCTGCCTTTATCAACCACCCCTAGCCCCTCCTTTCCAAGGAGGGGGAGTAGATAGCATTGTTGGCCATTGTACTCCCCGCCCCTCAAGGGGAGGGGTTAGGGGTGGGGTCTGTTACCTTTCTTTTTGCAAAGATACGATTTTTGCGGGAGTAAATCCAAAAATAGGCAAGAATAATCGGGATTTACCTTGAATTTGACTATATTTGTAACCAAAAACAGGAATATGGCGGAACAATCGGCAAAGCGGCAAGGCGGCAGGGCCATCAGAAAGGCTGCGCTGGATGACGTGGCGGATATCATGCAGGTGATGGCTGCCGCTAAGACCATTATGCGACAGTCGGGGAACCTGCACCAATGGGGCAAGGGCTATCCCTCGGCGGAGGTCATCGGCGCTGATATCAGGAATGAGGGCGGCTATGTAGTGACCGACGAGGGCAGGGTAGTGGCCTATTTCGCGCTGCTGCCGTCGCCGGAGCCCACCTACGCCAAAATATATAAGGGGGCGTGGATAGACGACACGCTCCCTTATCATGTTATTCATCGCATGGCCAGCTATCCCGATGTTCACCATATCTTCAGCGACATCATGGACTTCTGCCTTGCCATAGACCGTAACATCCGCATCGACACCCATCGCGACAACACCATCATGCAGCACAACATCGTGAAGCACGGCTTCGGCTACTGCGGCATCATCTACCTGGCGTCGGGCGACGAGCGGCTGGCCTATCAGCGACTGTAATCTCCCGGTTTATTCGTAATGCCTGATTCTGACGTCGATGCCGTCGGCCTTCAGCTGTGCGGGGATTTGGCTGACGTCGGTCTGTCCGTAGTGATAGGGGAACAGAATCTTGGGCTTAATCGTTCTAGCGGCATTTAGCAGCTGGCCGGTGGTCATGGTGAAAGGCTGGTTGCAGGGCAGGAATGCCACGTCGATGTCTTTCAGCGAACTCATTTCGGGAATGTCCTCGGTGTCGCCGGCGATATAGATTCTCAGTCCGTCGATGGTGAGCACAAAGCCGTTGTCGCGGCCCTTGGGATGGAACTGCAGGTGGCCCTCGGTGGTGTTGTAGGCAGGGATTGCCTCGACCGTGATGTCGTCGGCCAGCTTAAACGCATCGCCGTTGGCCATTGCCTTTCCGTAGCCCAGCATTTCGGCACACCGCCGGTTGGTGATGAGCTGCGTCTTGTCGGCCGTGAGCGTTGCGATGGCACCCTTGTCGAAGTGGTCCTGATGCTCGTGGGTCACGAAGATGTAGTCGGCCTTCGGCATGCTGGCATAGTCGGTAGTCCGGTTGCCCAGCTTCGTCACGGGGTCAATCTCAATCTCCTTGCCGTCGTAGACCAGGCGGATGCTGGCATGCAGCAGCGCAACCAGGCGGATGGTCTTGCCGCCGGGAGTCTTCAGCAGGTCCACCTCGTGGGTGTCGGTGGTGATGCTGAGTCCTGCGTCTTTCCATGCAAGGATGCCTCCGACCAGGTTCACGCACTTGTAGCCCTTGTCGGCCAGTTTACCGGCAGCACTGGCCGAACGGCGGCCGCTGCGGCAATACACGGCAATCTTCTTGTCGGGAGAGAGCAGGCTGGTGGCTTTCTCCATGAAATCACTTTGTTTCTGGTCGATGTTGATGGCTCCCTCGAGGTGGCCTTCGGCAAATTCCTCGGGGGTTCTGACGTCGAGCACCACCGCTGCGGGGTCTTCCGTAAGTTCGGCGAATGCCTTCACGTCGGCATTCTCAAAGTTTTGCTGTCCGCAGGCTGTGGTCAGTCCCAGGGTAGTCAGCAGGAATGTGATGATTTTCTTCATGGTTAATGGTTTTATTTGATGATGGTTTTCTTTCCGTTGTGGATATAGATGCCGGCCAGCTGACGGCTTGTGCTGATGCCCTGCAGGTCGTAGCGGCGGCCGTTGGCAGGCTGCGTTGTGGCGGCTGTCGTGATGCCAGTAGCCTGGTTCCAGGTGTAGTCGGCCTTGTACGAGTTTTCCATGACTGGGCTGAGGTCGGCATCGGTGGCTTTCACCTCGGTATTGGTGCGCGTCTTGGTGAACGTGCAGCCGTTGATAAACTTAATATCGCGGCAGAAGAACAGCCGGACGCCGTTGCGGTGGGAAATCTTTACATTGTCGAAGGTCACGTCGTAGACATAGCTCTCGGGGCGCCCGTAGATCATGATGCCGTTATAGTTCTTGTCGTTGCTGTTCTTGGTGTAGTAGCCTGTGGCCGTTACGTTTTGTATCAGGATGTTGTGATACACGGGGGTGGTCGACTTCACGGCTTCGGGCGAGGCCTCGGCGGTTTCGGGCTTGTCGGGAACCTTGTCGTACCAGGCGGTTATCTGAATGGGCGTGGCCACATTATTCATGGTGCAGTTGCGGAAGATGATGTCGTGAACATCGCCGCTGCGGTCGGTGTTCGACTTCAGGCGGAAACCGCATCCTGTGCCGTCGAAGGTCAGGTCTTCGTAGATGATGTGGTGCATGTTCGAGGTATAGCTGCCCAGCGATGCCCCGTGCCCGTGGCGGAAGTCGCAGTTCCACACGTGTACGTACTGGGCATTGGTGTCGGTCACCACGTTGTCGTCGCCCGTGTCAATCATGCAGTTGTAGATGTTCACATACTGGGTCCAAATGGGAATGCCGTCGGTGTTGTGCGACGGGACGGAAGCCTCAGAGTCGGGGGCATAGATTTCGATGTCGTGCACGGTGGCGTGGGCGCCGTTTCCGCTCTGTCCCACGGTCAGGTTAGTTCCCGGGGCGTTCTGTATGCGGAAGTTGCGGAACAGGAACCGGTTGCCTTTGCCGAAGCGGATGATGCCGCCTCGCTTCACACCGTCGGCCTTATAGTTTGCCCACCATGGTCCGCCCTGTCCTTCGATGATGGAAGTGGGACCTTCGCCTTCGATGACCACGTCGGTGGGAGTGCCTTTGTTGATAATGAAGTTGTTGCCCTCGGTGCGGCTGCGGTTATCGTAGGAAAGCCATGTGAGCTGGGCTCCGGCGCAAAGATGGAGCACGGTCTTGGAACCCACCTGAATGGTGTTGCTGAGCCATTGGCCCGCAGGAATCACCACCATGCCGCCACCGGCAGCTGCAGCCTTGTCGAGTGCAGCCTGTATGGCCTTGGTGTTGTCTGCCGACGAGGTGGATGCTCCGAACTGTGCATCGTTGATATATAAGGTGTTAGCCTCGGTGAAGGCGGGCAGGCCCTTGGGCAAATCCACCTCTTTCCATCCTTCGGGGGTGTTCTTGCCGGCAGCCTCGGCTTCCATGGAGAAGCTGATGACCTGGGCATCCGCGTTTGTGAACGACAAGAGCGCCAAGGCGAAGTATAATATGGTCTTTTTCATTTTGCTTTGTTTATATAAAAGGTGTTGGGTGTTGGGTGTTAGGTGTTGGTGTATACTGATGGCTTAGAAACCACCAACACCTAACACCTGGCAACCAACACCCAACACTTAGGTCAGATTACTGCCAGCGGGCATCGCCGCCCTTGATCTTGCCGATAACCGTGAAGTCGCCCTTTGTGGGGTCTTTCCAGAGCTCGGTCTCGCTCATGCCAGCCTCGGTGAGGCCTTCCAGCGGATTAATCATGGGCTCGTCGGTACCACGGTCGGTCCAAGTGAAATTGGTCTTGTAGCTGTCTTCAACAACCAGGTTGTCGAATGTTCCAGATACGAAGATTGAACCGGCCACACCAGCCTTGAAGCAATGCACGTCGCCACCGCCTGAATCGGTAGATGCCATAGACGGGCCAAAGAGCGTGTTCTTGACGGTGAGTGCCACATTGCCGGTGCCCAGACGGAACATCGGGGTGTTGGCATTGGCCGTGGTCTCGATGGGTGCATAGCAGAAGGTGCAGTTCTGGATGGTGAAGGCCAGCGTGCCTACGGTAGAGCGGAGGTCGCTCAGCATCACGATGTTGTTCACGGTGGTGTTCTTGAACGTAATGCTCTGCATGTCGACCTTCTTGTTGTTGGTGGTCACCACGCCCTGGTCGCCGATACCGTTGATGATGCAGTCGTCGAAGGTGACGTTCTCCACGTTGTCGCCATCAGCCTGGCAGCGAACGATGGCACGGAAGCCACCGATGGTGCAGCTCTTGAAGGTGATGTTGTGGAGCGTGGCCTTTGTGCCGTTGATGTTGAACACCTGGCGGCCTTCGAATCCCTTGGCGGTGTTGGCTGCCAGCGCATCATCGTCGGCAAACTTGTCGCTGCGGATGTCAATCTTCTCCAGATAGAGACCGCCTACCACTTCGCCGTTGTTGAGCGACCATCCGCCGCTATGGATGAACTTGGCATTGCCAGCCAGCGTGAGACCAGTCACGAACTTCACGGTTCCTGATGTTGCGGGAATCTTGGTACCGCCGGAAATCTTGTATTCTGTTCCGCCTTCGAGCACGTAGGTGATGTCCTGGTCGGGATTGGCGGCTACATCGGCTGCAATCAGGTCGGTTGTGATGTATGACTTGGCCGTTGAGGCATCCATGCCGCGAAGGTCGAACACCACGCCGTTGTACTTCTCGGAAGCAACGGTAGAGAAGCGCTTCTTGCCCTGATAGGCATCATTCTTGAAGGCCTCCACACGGTAGGTGGTCTTGGGGTCGAGTCCCTTGAAGATGATTTCCTGGGCAGCATTGATGCCGTCGGTAAGCACGGTGTCGCACACCAGTTCGTTGTCGGTATCCTTATAGAGTCTCAGATGGTCGTAGGCGGTATCGTCGCCCGTCCATTTCACACGAACCTGCGTGTCGATAATGTCGGATGTCGACACAGACGACAGCTGGGTGGGGAAGTCCATCGTGGTGGTGGTCACCGAATAGGGCTTCGACGTGAGACCCGTCTCGGTGTTGGCAGAGCTGATATAGACATAATACTCGGTGTCGTACTTCAGATTGTCGAAACGGCACTTGGTATCGGAAGTCGTGATTTCCTTCGTGTCGGTACCGTCAACAGCCTCTACCTTCACCGTATACTGATTGGCACTGGTGTAGTTGTCCCACGTCACAATCATATAGGGAATCGTGTTGTCATCAAGTCCCTGCTCGATATTGTCGTCCGTATTGATGATAGGACGGAACAAAGCGTCGGCGGTGGTCAGGTCATCGTCGTCGCTACAGCTGACGAATGTTCCTGTTCCTGCTGTTACTGCAGCGAGCAGCAACAATGATTTGATTATCTTTTTCATTTCAATTCCTGTTATTTGTAATTCTCTTTGTAAATAGTAGCCACTTCCACGTTCACGCCGTCGCCGGAGTCTGTGTCCATGATGCGGTAGCCGTTATTGTTCAGTACAGAACTTGCAGTGAGGGTCTCGGTGTTGATGGGAATCAGATACGGAGCAACTCCGTTTCCGGTCAGGGCACCGTTAGAGTAGCCGCGGAAGAGGCGGGTAGCGTAGTCGCTGGCAGCATACACGTCCTTGCGGGTGATGCCGGTATCCTCGCCTTCAGCAACGGTCACCGTGGCTGTGTTGGGTGCAGTACCCAAAGTATAGGTGGTGGTACCGTCGGGGTTGACAACCTTGGCGGGAGTCGTGGTGCCGTAGTCAGTACCTTTATAAATATACGTGCGCGTGCGCTTGATCATCTGTGAACCCCAGTTCACCGACTGCCATCCCTCGGAACTCATGGTGGCGTCGTCGAGCTGAATCTGGTACTTCTCGTTATACCACTTGATGTCTTCCTTGCGGTTGGTCTTTCCTACCTTCTTATACCAGAGCTTGTTGGCCCAGTTCACATAGTTGATGGCCTCGGGATAGGTCTTCATCACGTTCTCGTCGTTCAGCAGGTCTTCGTTCTTGGCGATACCCCAGCAGAGCATGGTGCGCATGGTCTCCTCAATCTTCTTGGCATAGAGATTCCAGCGCACGAGGTCGAACTTACGCAGGGCCTCGCTGCCGAATTCCCATGCACGCTCGTTGACGATGGCGTTGAAGAAGGCTTCCTTCGAAGAGAGGCTGTTCACGTATTGGGGGACCTGCTCGGCGTAGTTCTCGGCTTTTGCAAAGGCACGTGAGCGAACCTTGGTGAGCATCTCCCTGGCCAGTGCTGTAGGACCGTTCAGCTCGTTCTCAGCTTCGGCAAGCATCAGCAGCACGTCGGAGTAGCGCATCAGCGGGAAGTTGATACCGGTACCCTTCGAAGAACCAGAACCCAGGTCCTTGTCGGCACGGGCGCGGTCCCATTTGCCAGCATAGATGCTGGTGGCAGCAGCTGCCTTCACGGTGTCGTTCTCGTGGCTGTACTTGGCGCAGCAGATGTCGCGGCGAGAGTCGCCGTCGGCAAACGACATGTAATAGGTGGGAGTGATGGCCACCTGTGCCGTGGTGTTACCCTTGGCGCAAGAACCGGTGTTGGGCACACCGAAGCTCCAGCCGATGTCGCCGCCGTAGTTCTGTACGAAAGCAACTTCGTAGAGCACTTCGGAATTGTTGTCGTGGGTGTAGTTCATCTCGTTGATGAACGAAGTCTCGTAGTCGGCATACAGCTCACGCGGCTTCAGCTGGATAAGCTTCTGGCAGTAGTCCTTGGCCATCTGATAGTAGTCGGCATAGGTGCGGGCTGTCTTCTCGCTGCCGCTCAAGTCCTTGTAAGTGACAGCCAGGTCGGGATCACCGTTCACGTCGAGATAGTCGTCGGCACGCTTCATGGTACCGTCGGAAGTCATTCCGTAACCAGCACGGAACAGGGCGATACGGGCGATAAGACCAATGGCAAAGTCGCGGTTCATGCGCTCGATGCCTCCGGTGTTCACGTCGCTCCACTTCATGTTGGGCTCGATGTCGACCAACTGCTGCAGGCAACGGCTGTAGATAACGTTCTTGTCGGTGCGGGGCTTGTCAATCTCCTCACCCCAAACGGCTGCGATGTCGTAGTAGGGAACATCGCCGAAGAAGTTGCACATCAGATAGTAGCGGAAAGCCTTCAAGCAGGTGGCCTCACCCTTGATCTGCTGCATCTCGTCCTGGCTGCCGATGCTGCTGGCATCGATGCCGGCACGCACCTGGTTGGCACGCTCAATGGCCTGCAGGTTGTTGTCCCAGACTTTCTTCACGTCGCCCCATCCAACATTGTTGGCACCCTGCAATGGCCAGATGGCATTACGGTGGTTGGTGGCTGCCGTAGCACTAACGCCCATGGCCTCTACGTCGGTGTTCTGCATCCACACACCGCACATACGAGATGTGTAGGGGTCTTCGCCGAACAATACATATACGCCGTTGATGGCGTTGGTCGCAAACTCGGTAGAGCTGTAAATCTGTGTCATGTCGCTCTGTGAAGGAGCATCCACGTTCAGCACGTCACTGCACGATGTAAGCCCCATCATTCCGATGGCTGCGATGGCAATATATTGATTTCTTAGTTTCATAATTTTCTTTACTTTAAACTTTGAACTTAAAACTTTCTTACAGCGTTACGTTTACACCGAAAGTGAAGGCGCGGCTCTTGGGATAAGACGAGAAGTCGATACCAGGAGTGAGGCCTGAATAGCTGCTGTTACGAACGTAAGAGCTAACTTCGGGGTCGTAGCCGGGATAGTTGGTAATCACGAAGAGGTTGGTTCCTGTCACATAGAAGCGCAGACGCTGGATGCCCACCTTCTTGGTAAGCTTGTTGGGAAGGGTGTAGCCAATCGTCAGGCTTTGCAGACGCAGGAAAGAGGCATCGTCCATAGCCCAGTCGGTGGGAACAACTACGGCGTCGCCAGTTGAGAACGGGCTCCACATGGCCTTGGCTCCCTGGCCGTTGCCACCTTCGTTCCAGTAGGCAAGGTCTTCGAGCGACTTCAGCAGCACACCCGTTTCAGGATTGATGTAAGAGTAGGCGTTCGACTGACTCATGTCGTCGCGCATGTTGGGCCAAGTACCGGCACGATAGCGCGAGCTGGTCTGAATCTTGTTGGCGTTGTAGATTTCGTTACCCACCTTGTAGGTGAAGTTCACGTTGAAGTCGAAGTCATAGACAGTACCGTTGAATCCGAAACCGCCCGAGAAATCAGCATTGGTGTCGCCGATAACGGTGATATCGCTGGCATCAACCACGCCGTCACCATTCAGGTCCTTCAGTTTCATCACACCCGGACGGATGCCAGGACGGCCGCCGAGAAGAGCGGTTGTGGCAACGCCGTCTTTCAGGATATACTCGCCTGTCACCTCATTGTAGCTGGCGAAGTCGCTGGTGGTGTAGTAGCCGTCGCTCTGCCAACCGTATACCAGACCGATGGGGTCGCCCACGCGGACGATGTAGTCCTGCTGGTTCTTGTTGTCGGTGCTTGCCCATCCTGAAGCGAAGGTCATTTCCTCCAGTCCGTTGGCAAGGCTCTTCACGTTCGACTTGTCGAAGCCGATGTTGAAGTTGGCACCCAGCGTGAAGTTCTTCTTCTGGATGATGGCTGCGTTGATGGTCAGCTCGGCACCCTTGTTGCTGGTAGAGGCACTGTTCTCATAAACCGATGTGTAGCCGGGAGCTGCAATAGAGTGGTTGATGAGCAGGTCGTCGGTATTGTTCCAGTACAAGTCGAATGTACCATTGATGCGCTCGTTGAAGAAACCGAAGTCGAGACCGAGGTTACGTGTAGTGCGCTTCTCCCAAGTGAGCAGCGGGTTGGCCAGCACGGCGGTCACGGCCTGGTGAGAGTTGGCTGTCTCGCCAACGCCATAGCGCTTGCTTCCGCTGTTGGTGCTGTAGAGCTGCTGGAACATATAGCTGGGCAGCTTGTCGTTACCCACCTTACCGTAAGATACACGGAGTTTCAAGTTAGAGAGCCACTTGTGGGTCTTTTCCATGAAGGGCTCGTCGATGATTCGCCAAGATGCGGCGGCTGCGGGGAAGAAGCCCCACTGGTGTCCGTCGGCAAACTGCGAGCTACCGTCTTCACGGACAGTAACGGTGAGCAGGTAGCGGTCCATCAGCGTGTAGTTCAGACGTCCGAAGAACGAAACCTTATTGCTGTTAGGAGCAACATAGCCCGACATCTCCTGCATGTTGGAAAGTCCGAAGTTTGCAAATACCTGGTCGGCATCGAAAGCCATGCTGAAATTGTTGGCTTTCATTTCGCTATAGTCGGAACGGCTGGAGCGATACTCCTGACCGCCCATCACGTTCAGATGGTGAATCTTGTTAATCTTGGTGTCGTAGGTCAGCGTGAAGCTTTCACGGATTGAGCTGGTGTTGGTCTTGCGCCAGTCGGCCAGCGGCATACCGCCCACGTATGAGGCTTGATTGGTAATAGATCCGTACCAGTTCTTCACTTCATTGAAGCCGTAGCCGTAACCGCCTTCCAAATGAGCCTTCAGACCCTTCAGAGGAGTAGTCCAGTCAAGGGCTGCATTAAAGTTGAATCCGCGGTTGTTGCGGCGGCGCCAGTATTGCTCAGACTGTTCGGCAAGTGACATGTTTGAGCGGCGGTATTCGTCGATTTCCTCATCAGACATCGTGGAGAAGTCGGGGGTGATCATCTCCGAAAGACCTTTGGTGGCCACACCATAGATGGCATTCTCGGTACGTACCTTATAGGTTCCACCCTGGGTACCCTGACCGTTAGCGGTCTGGTCGTTCACACGTGCCGTCATAGAAAACTTCAGCTTCTTGTTGATGTCGTGGTTCAACTTGAAGAGGAAAGAGTAACGGTTGAAGTCGTTGTTGGGCATCAGACCTGAGTTGTAGTCGTAGGTTCCCGAGAGTGAGAACTTAGTCTTGTCGGTACCGCCGGTGAGACTCAGGTTGTGGCTCTGTGAGAGTGTGCTAGAACCGAACAGGTCGTCCTGCCAGTCGATAGCCTCGATGCTCTTGTAGAGATAGAGGTCATCGAATACACCGAACTGACGGTAGAAAGAGTTCAAAGCACTTTCACCGCCCAGGGCTGCATATTCGTAGTTCGACATCACATAGTCGTAGGTCTTCATCGGGCTCAGGCGCTTGGCCACCTTCTTGGTCTGCAGATAGCCGTTGTAGCTAATCTGTGTGCGGCCGGCCTTGGCGTTCTTGGTGGTGATAAGGATTACACCGTTAGCACCTTCAGAACCGTAGATGGCTGTCGAGGAAGCATCCTTCAGCACGGTGATGTCTTCGATGTCGTTGGGGGAGAGGTCGCTCAGCGAACCGCCCTGGAATCCGTCGATAACGATCAGCGGAGAGTTGTCACCCGTGATAGAGCCGCCACCACGCACGCGAACCAGAATCTCAGCATCGGGAGAACCGTCGGTAGTGGTGATGTTCACACCGGCCATCTTACCGGTCAGAGCCTCCGTCACGTTGGCCACAGGCACTTTGGCAAGATCCTGTCCCTGTACGGTTGCTACCGAACCAGTCAGGTCCTTCTTGCGTACCGAACCGTAACCGATGACCACCACTTCGTTCAGACTGGCAGCCTCGTCTTCGAGTACCACATTAATCACGCTCTTACCCTTGGCGTCGACCGTCTGCGTCTTCATACCCACGTACGAAATCGTCAGCTGGCCATTGCCGGTAAGATTGATGGAGAAGTTACCGTCAAGGTCGGTCACAGCACCGCCCTTTGCGCCTTTCTCCTGGACAGTCGCACCGATGACTGCTTCACCAGTGGCGTCCTTCACTGTTCCCTTCACTGTTTGCGCCGAAGCCGAACCCACGATTAGCATGAATATGGCTATGAGCGCAATTCGAAAAGTTTTCAAATTACCAGACATAGATATTAATTTAAATTAAACAATAATTTCTGCTTGTCAGATTTGTTGTTAGTAAAATAATCAATTCGTTCTAGAGATTTAGATTGTCTTAATATTAAGTTTTGCAAAGATAGGAAATTAATTAATTTTATGCAAATGTTTTGGCGAAAAGTTTTCAAAAAGAATCCGAAAACGTTTGCGGATTGCAGGGCTGTTTCGGTTTTTATGCTATAGAAAACATTAAGGGGCACAAATTGCGCCCCTTAACGAATGAATGGTGGTAAGTAATTGTTATTTGATTACCTTTTTGCCGTTGACGATGAAGATGCCTTTGGTGGCCTGGCTCACCCGTTGTCCGGCAATGTTGAAGTATTCATTAGTTGTTTTTTCGTTTGTCTTACCAACTTGCAGAATACCAGATGCGTCTGAAGCCTCTGCAGAAGCTTCACTCAAACCGCCCATTTCGTTAGCTGCACGAACTGTCCATGAGCCTTCTCCACTTATGGTATAACTGGGTTCTGTAGCGAATCCTACAACATTTCCGTCTTTGCAAATAGCCCAACAGAAGACGTAATTACTATCATCCCATGTCAGAGTTGTTCCATCAATCTTCACATTTGTAGGAACGGGAGCCTGTTCTGTCTGTAATTCTGGATTCCAGTCTCCGAACATAATGTTCATGTCTCTGTATTGTGCTGCTTCTTCGGCTGTGAGTACGGGATTATTGGCGTGTCCGTCTCCGAAGGTAGTCTTGCGGCTACTCAGATCAACGGCAGAGCCGCTGGCTGTCATCGAGTTGAACTCGGCGAAGCGCTTTGGCCAACCATTACTCATTTCATTCCATCCGATGGGCGATGGCAGTACGTTCATCTTGGTATCAATGAATACGGCCACGGGAGTGCCTTGACCCCATGGGCGACCTAGTGTGTAGTTTCCGTTCACATCGCTGCCTGATGCGCTGATTGTACAGCCGTTGAACACCCATCCCACATTGGCTGGCGTAGAAGGAACAGCTGCATAGCCACCTTTGACTTGCAACAGCTCAACGCCGTTGAAGTAGGCATCTCCCTTACCACAGAGGTAGTCGGTGCGTCCGCGCACCTGTCCGTCTTCGAAGTAGTAGAGGCCCCGGTTGTTGTCGCTGGTCCAAGTGTCTTGATAGCCGTAGAGCAGCGTGTTTTTATAGATGTTCTTCGACGACTTGTCGTAAACGGCCAGGTTGCGGCCCAGTGCGTCCTTGATGCCGCTCTTGATGGTGATGTCCTGGAAGTAGATACCTGTGGCTGAGCCTTCCAGCTGCAGCACAGCGCTGTTCTTGATTTCCTCATACTTGTGGGCCTTGCCGAACTGTCCGTCGAAGAGCATGTCTTCATCATTGCTAATGTCTTGAGTGACGATGGTGGCATCGCGGTCCTCACCGATGAACGATATGTTGGCAGCTTTTACATAGGTGATGGGGTCGGGCAGGTCACCTTCCCAATAAGTCACGGAGCCGTCATTGTTGGTGTGCTTATAGTGCTTATTGGCACCAGTAGGCATTTTGTATTCGCCCTTCTTCACGAAAATGCGATAGCGAGTGCTCTTGTCAGCGCGGTTGTTGGCTGCATCGATTGCCGCCTTCAGGGTTCCATCGTCTGGCACAACGAAGTCGTAGAGCGCTTTTTCAACTGTTGGACGTGCCATCGTGGTGAACGACAGGGTAATATCCTCAGTGATATAGTTGTCGGTGAGGTCAGCCACGGACTTACCTGCTAAAATGAAATTGTACGGAGTATCATATTCAAAATCTTTGTATTCAAATGTGATTGTCTTTCCGTTGACAATACCTTTAGTCGGGTTCTGAGTATTACTCTTGATATAGGAATTGTTGATATAAGCTACAACTCCATCATTCAACTTCACACTCTCATCGAAAGTAAGTACGATCTTACCTGAGGCAGAGACGCCCGTTGCGCCATCGACAGGGACAGTACTAACCAACACAGGTGCCTGACCGTCGTCGATGAGTTTCGGCGAACCTGTGATAAAGAACATTGCCAGCGCGTTGCCGTCGTTCTTCGACGAACTTCCATCTATTTTTGAATTCTTGTCGGCAATCATGCGGATATAGAGCACGGGCTGGTTGTTGGCATCAGCAGGCAGCGACTTGTTGAACGAGGCAACCGCCTTGGGACCCGTCATGGTGATGCTGCCCACAGACTCCCAACTCTCGCCGTCGAGCGAGTATTCAACGTTGTAGGTCTGATAGGCATTGAAGTTGTAAAGCATATCGAACTGAACATTGATGTCAGAGAAAGCTTCGGCATTCACCTTGGTCTGCCAGTGCCAGTTGCCAACATCGCCTTCAGTTGAACCTTGACGCCAGTTCACGGCAGCACCCTTCATGCTCTCGTAGCCTCCGGCGGCCTCGGTGCTCTTGTCGAGCCAGGCGCTGGTTTCGCCGCTCTCGGTGTTCACCAGGCTGAGTGCAGCAGCGGTGTTCTCCTCGCTGGCAAAGTCTGCCACGCGGCCGTTGCCGCCACTCGTAAAGAAGTCCCAACCGGCAATGATGTCGGACTCAGAATAGACGGCGGTGATGTCCTTGTCTTCGGTCATGGTCAGCGTGATTTCGCTGCTGGTCTGCCCGTTGCTCCAGTTGTTGAAGGTCACCAGATTCTCGTAGCTGCTTGCCGTCAGGGTGACGGTGGTGCCTTCCTCGTACATCTTCTTGCCGTCCACAATGGTCGGGGCGGGCGAGGGTTGCACCAAGTAGTTGTTGGAACCTTCCACCGTATATTTCAGCTCGTAGGTGTTCACCTTCTGGAAGTTGGCGGTCAGCTCGGCAGGTGCATTCACGGTATACTTGAACTTGGCGTCGGTGGAAACTTCTGCGCCGTTGGCATCGGTCCAGTTCACAAAGTGATAGCCAAACTCAGGCGTAGCGGTCAGCTGAACTTCGCTGCCTGCCTCATATTCGTCAGCATTAGGATAGATATTGATGCTGCCACCCTCTGCAGGGGCGGCTGTGGCTGTCAGCGTATACATCTCTACGCTTTCCTTGGTTCCGTTAATATAACCAGTGACAGTCACCATGGCAACACCACCGGCCTTGCTGGTACTTGCACTGACGGTGCTCATAATGGTCAAAGCCTCTCCAGACGTTAAAGCCGTCTGCTGCTCCTTGGACAGATTAATCTCTACGAAACCGTTCACGGCATAGTCAGCATTGGCGCCGAATTTATCATCGGCCTGTGTCTTGTTGTTGCGCGGGGCGGTAAAGGTACCCAGTTTCTCTTCGCCACCATCGCCTACCTTGGCTGAGATGATGATGGAACTCTGAGCATCGGTACCGAAGCGGACAATGTAGGCCGTAATCTTGGTCGGGGTGAATGTCAGACCGGCTGCGGGCTTGGCAATCCACGAAACATAGTCGGTTCCGCTATTAGAGGGGAGCATCTGCGTGAATGTTACACCTGGGGACACGGTACTTGTTCCCGTGGCGTTCGCACTGTGGTTTTGATCTTCCAGTTTCACATTACCTAAAGCAACGTCAACGGTAGAGAATGCACCTTCTTCTGTAACTGTTGATTTTGAGTATTTCGAAGGCTCGTCCATTGGCCATTCGATGGCTACTTCCTTGTTGTTATAGCTCTCGCCGCCGGCACTCTCCACCACGGGGAGCACTATCTGGATGTAGCTAAGGTAACCGCAGTCGTCGCCGAGAACAACTTCCACGGTCTCGTTCTTGCTTGCTATCTCGTAACTCAGGTCGGTCGAAGAGGTGTATTCGCTTTGGCCATCAATAGTCGTTGCGGTCTTGCCATCGGCACCAAAGGCACTGTATCCCTTCATGGCGACCGTAGCACCCTTGCATGAGGGCAGGATGAACTTGGTGCCTTTGTTAGCCTGACACCATGATGAGCGGCCGTCGTTGTTCAGTTTGCCGCTAGTGGCGTCAATATCCAAATTCACGTCGATGATGTTTCCGTTCACAGTGGCTTGAGCTACGCGGAAACCTGTCTTGCCCTCCATATTGATGGCAGGAACGCCAGCCTGGGGCTCCAGATTCCAGTTGATTGTCACAGCTTCCGTGCGGTCAGCCAGACTGACGGTGTTGGCCGTGAACACAGGAGTCAGGGTGAGGTCGCCCGTCGGGGTGACAGTTTCACCTGCTGCATAGGTCTTGCTGCCGTCTGTCCAGCCCGTTAGCGTGGAGCCTTCTTTGTACAGTGTGTAGTTGGCGGGAATGGTAATACTTTCGCCTTCCACGATTTCACTGCTCGTGGGCAGGATGCCTTGGGCCGTTTCACTGCCCAACGAGTAGCTGACAGCATACTTTTTGATGACCACGTCCAAGGCTTTCACGGCAATGAAGGGGCAATAGCCCATGCCCGAAATGGTCAGCGTGGTGGCCTCGCCTGCGTAGGTAAGCTCGGTCACGTTATTGTGGTCATTTTTCCAGCAGGCTTTGGCAGGTGTCTTGCTCGCCACTAGGGAGCCGGCACTGTTGGTAACTTTAATCTCATTGCCGCTGTAGGTACACTGACCGACTAAAATGGTGACGTTGCCCTCGACGGGGACAACCACTTTCATACCGGTGAGTCCATGGTCGCTGTGATAATTGCCGCTGATGGTAGCCACCGACGAAGCATCGCCCGCAGCCACACGGCTCAGAGTTCCGTCTGAGGCTACGGCAACGCCAAACTCGACACTCGTGCCCTGAACCTGCTCTTCGCTGGTCAGAACGGTGCCTGTTTGGTTGTTGACAATCACCTCAAAATCCTTGAACTCGGCAAACACGTTGCCGCAAAGCATAATTAGTATGCCCAGAAGCGAAAATCGTAAAAAATTTTTCTTCATTTGTTTTAGGTTTTAAGTTAAGCTATTATTTAATAATGTTTATTCTTATTTATTATATCCAGCCGATTAGTTGTCATCATGACAATTATCATAGTTTGCGTTGCAAAGGTATGAAAAAAACGTCAACGCGATGCAATTTAAGTGTTAAAATCAATGAATATTGATAAAATCCCTTCGATTTTTGGCAAGTTGATCCTAATTCGCTAAAACGTAAACGTTTGCGGAATAAATAGCAGTCATAATTTGCGTTATTCATAATTAATCTATATCTTTGCATCGGAATTTAATTCAATTAACTAATAAATAACTAAAAACGTTTTTAATATGAAGAAAATTTTTACTCTGATTTCAATGGCATTAATGGTTCTTGGCTTGAATGCTGAGACTTTGATTGATTTCTCCTTGGATCAGTCGAAGGGTATAACCGTTGGTGGAACAACTACAATTGCAACCGTAAAGATTCACACCAATACATTAAGTGTTAGTGGTATTAAGCTTGCAAATGGTTATTCTAATGACGATGGTCTTACGGGTAATAACGCAAAGTTGACTGTCGATGGTGGTTTCAAGGCTGGTGATGTGATAACCATCGCTGGTGCCTTTAACAATGCAGACGACACGAAAAATTCGGCTGTCGACATCTTTACGGTAGCTGATGGTGCTGCGAATGTTCTTTTCACAACCAAGAAATTCGTTAATGGCCGTTTGGTTGATGACGATCCCGTTGAAGAGACTTATACGCTTGAAGCCGATGCAGATGAAATCTATCTCGGCCGTAATGGTAATACCGCCACTTTCATCACAACCTTGAAAGTGACTCGCGGCGGCGAGACTGTTCTTGATCCCACAGCTCCTACGACCTGGAATTTTGCCGAGGGCTTGAGCGATGCTGATAAGGCTGCGCTTGATGCTGATGCAGAAACATGGACTTTATCCGATGGCTATTATTCAAATGCTGTTGCTCTGGCCGAAAGAAATGTTTTTACTCCGCTTATGGCCAATGGAGCAGAGCTTGAATTTACAAAGGGACTTTCCTTCACCCGCGACAACAGCGAGGGACTGGGCGTTGGTCGTGTAAGACTCTATGCCGAAAATCCTTCTCTCTATCTGAACGGAAGTGCAAACTCTATCAAGATTCCTGCTTTGATTAAGGGTGATGTTGTTAAGGTAAGAGTTAAGGGTGGCGGCACCTCAGAGCGTAGTCTGGGTGTATCAAATGTTGATAACGGTACTGTTGCTGCTGTCGTTGAAGGTGAAGGAGAAGAGGCTAAGGCCGTCTCTGTAGATGCCGAAATGACAGTTCAGGCCAATGGTGACGTGGTGCTGAGCCCATCCAACGGCTTCTATTTCTATGCTATCACGGTCAATGCCGACCTTCCTGAAGCTACCGGCATTAAAGGCGTGAAGACCGTTGAGCAGACGAACAACGTGATTTACAACCTTGCCGGCCAGAAGGTGAATGCTCAGTATAAGGGCATCATGATTCAGAACGGTAAGAAGGTGCTGAAGTAAAGTTCTTTTCGAACGGATAATAGTAATTTGGATTGGGTGCTCTCCAAAGCGGAGAACACCCAATTCTTCTTAAACCAATTAAATGTATAACTGATGAAGGTAAAAAGATTTCTTGCGATGCTTTCGGTTGCCGTTCTTGCCCTGCCTGCTGCGGCCACGGAGTATTATGCTTCGCCAACGGGCAGCAGTTCCACGGGCACCAGCTATGACGCGCCGGGCAAACTGTCAACGATGCTGAGCAAGCTGAAGGCCGGCGACGTTCTCTATCTGCTGGGCGGACAGTATGATTTCAATTCAAGACTCTCGTTCAACAAGTCGGGAACGGCCGACAACTACATCACCATCTGTGCCTATGGCGACGAGAAACCCATCCTGGATTTCCGCAAGGCGGCCAACAAGGAGAATGGCGTGACCATGTCGAACAACAAGTACGTGCATCTGAAAGGCATCACCATCCGGTATTCCGGCTATAAAGGCATCTGGCTAGAGGGCTCGCAATACTGCATACTCGAGAACCTGGACGTGTATGGTTGCTGCAATGCCGGTATACAATTGCGCAGCGGCGGCCATAACCTGGTGCTCAACTGCGACGCTCACGACAATTTCGACTATCAGGATAACGGCGGCAATGCCGACGGATTTGCCGACAAGCAGGGCAACGAATGCCCCGGGAACATCTATATAGGATGCCGCGCATGGGGCAACAGCGACGATGGGTGGGACTCGTTCCAGCGCGTCACCAGCGGCACCCCGACCGTCTATATCAACTGCATCACCTACAACAACGGTCCGGCCACGTTCGACCTGACCAGCCATCCGCGTGCCACCGGGGTGGATGCCTCGCTGAGCTGCTTCTCGGGCAAGAACCTGGCCAGCTTTGCCAACGGCGGCAACCCCAACGGATTCAAGGTGGGCGGCAAAGGAACGGCCCACGATGTGGAGCTCTATCGCTGTCTGGCCGTGGGGCATCGCTCGAAGGGCTTCGATCAGAACAACAATGCCGGCAACATGAAAATCGTGAACTGTACGGGCTACAAGAACAAGTATAACTACGGTTTCGGCAACAACTACAATTACACGCTGACGCTGAAAAACTGCATCAGTCTTTCGCCTACAGGCGGCAGCTCTTCGCATCTGGTGACATCCAGTTCGGGAACTGTGGTTCAGAGCCATAATTCCTGGAACGAGGGCTTCAGCGTGAGCGAGTCAGATTTCGAAGGACTCGACATCGAGCGTATCATCCTGGCCGAGCGCAATGCCGACGGCTCGCTGCCCGAAACCGTTCAGTTCCACCTGAAGCAGACTGCCACCGGCTTGATAGACAAGGGCACCGACTATACCGATTTCAGCGGCGAGCAGATTGCCGACTATGTTTCCTACAACGGCTCGGCTCCCGACCTCGGCTGCTACGAGACTTCTGCAGCAACTGCCATCGAGCATGCCGCACTTCGCGCCGCTTCGGGCACCTCGCCCCTCATCTACAATCTCGTAGGTCAGCAGGTGCGTTCGTCGGCCATGGGAATCTTGGTGAAGAACGGCCGTAAGATTATTCAGAAGTAGGGTAGGGCCTGCTTCTTCATTATTAGATAGTGAATTAAAGTCTGATTGCATTCGTTTCAGACTTTAATTCATTTTCAATTAGACTTTAATTGAACTCCAATTAGACCTTAATTGAACGCCAATCAAAGTCTAGTTTGTGGGCATTTAAATAATAGGCAATAATATAGTTGACTCCCAAATGGTAACTAACTCCCCTCCCCTACGATGGGAGGGGAGTTCAATAGCCTCCCCTATAGGTCAACATATTTACCGATGCTTAATAATGAAACGCAAAGACACAGAGGTACAGAGCTTTTTAAGACTTTGTACCTCTGTTTCTTTTTGTTGAGTTAACGGACGGGCTAATCCGTGTGAATCCTTGTAATCCGTGCCAAATCTTTAACCAGACCTTTACTTTACTTCAGCGGATTCCAGCCTTGGGCGCGCAGTTCGAACTCCTGGTTGTCACGGCTGACGAGCATCAGGCCGAGCTCGGGGCGCGTGATGTGACCGATAAGCTTCACGTCGTCCAGCTGCTCAATCTTCTCGTGGTCGCCTATGGGAACGGTGAAGAGCAGTTCGTAATCCTCACCGCCGTTCAGGGCGCAGGTGGTGACGTTCATATTCAGCTCTTCGGCCATCACAGCCGTCTGATAGTCTATGGGGAGGTTTTTCTCGTAGATGCGGCAGCCCACGCCACTCTGCTCGCAGATGTGGTGAAGCTCTGACGAGAGGCCGTCGCTGATGTCCATCATGGCCGTCGGACGGATGTTGGCTTCGCGCAGGCGCTGGATGATGTCGCCCCGGGCTTCGGGCTTGAGCTGTCGCTGCAGCAGATATTCCTTTCCGGCAAAGTCGGGCTGGAAGTATTGCAGCTTGGCGTCTTTCGCCTCGAAGGCCGCGCTCTGCTGCTCGTAGGTTCCGTTGCGGCGCGCCTCTTCTTTCTTTCGGCGGAGTTCGTCGAGCTGCTGGTAATAGACGGTCTTCTCGCGCTCCAGCAGCTGAAGTCCCATATAGGAGGCTCCGAGGTCGCCGCTGACGCAGATGAGGTCGGTATCGCGGGCTCCGTTGCGATAGACTGCCTCGCCAGGCTTTGCCTCTCCGATGCAGGTGATGCTGATAGCCAGTCCGGTATAGGATGAGGTGGTGTCGCCTCCTACGATGTCTACGCCCCATTTGTCGCAGGCCTTTCGCAGTCCGCTATAGAACAGTTCCATGTCTTCGATGGTGAAGCGCTTGCTGAGTGCTATGCTGACAATCATCTGCCGCGGCGTGCCGTTCATGGCAAAGATGTCGGAAATGTTGACCATTGCCGACTTGTAGCCCAGCAGTTCTATGCCGATATAGGTAAGGTCGAAGTGCACGCCCTCCATGAGCATGTCGGTAGTGACGAGCACCTGGCTGTCGGGGTAGGAGAGAACGGCGCAGTCGTCGCCCACGCCCTTCTGTGTGCTGGTGTTCTTTGGCTTGATGTCTTTTGTCAGGTGCTTGATGAGTCCGAACTCACCCAGCTTGGAAATGTCTGTCATCTATATAACTTTTATTTATAAACCATACTCAACACAGAGATACAGAGGTACAGAGTTTTTTTATATTAATCTTAGTGTTTCTTTGTCTCTCCGTGTCTCTGTGTTGACTTTCGGCCTTTTCTGCTTTAATATTTAATCTTTTTAGCTTCTGCGGATAATCTCACGCATGATTTCCGTCATCAGGGGCTGAGCCTTGTTGGCGGCTATCTGCACCTCTTCGTGCGACACCTCGACGGGCACGTCGAAGCCGCCCAGGTCGGTTACGATGGAGATGCCGAACACGCGGATGCCGCAATGGTTGGCCACGATTACTTCAGGAACGGTGCTCATGCCGATGGTGTCGCCGCCCAAGATGCGGTACATGCGGTACTCGGCCGGAGTCTCGAACGTTGGTCCCTGCACGCCAACATACACACCATGCATCAGCCGGATGCCCTTTTCGGCTGCAATCTCGTCGGCCAAGGCTATCAGCTGTGGGTCGTAGGCCTGGTGCATGTCGGGGAAGCGCGGTCCGGTGGGGAAGTTCTTGCCGCGAAGCGGATGCTCGGGGAACAGGTTGATGTGGTCGGTGATGACCATGATGTCGCCGATGAGGAACTCGGGATTCATGCCTCCGGCGGCGTTGCTCACGAAGAGCGTCTTGATGCCCAGCTCGTACATCACGCGTACGGGGAACGTCACTTCCTTCATCGAGTAGCCCTCGTAGTAGTGGAATCGGCCCTGCATGGCCACGATATCCTTGCCGCCGAGCTTTCCGAAGATGAGCTTGCCGGAGTGTCCCTCGACGGTGCTGACGGGGAAGTTGGGGATTTCGCTATAGGGGAACTCGTAGGTGTCAGTTATTTCGGAAGCTAATTGTCCGAGGCCTGTTCCCAGCACTATTGCTGTCTTTGGGCTTGTGGTCATCCTTTGCTTTAGCCAGGATGCTGTTTCTTGAATTTTTTTGTACATAGCCGATGATTTTTTCGTTAAACTCTTGTTCCTGTCCCAGCATGAACTGGATGCGTATGGGCAGCAGGTAAATGTGGTGGCGCACTTCTTCCGACAGGCCTTCCAGGCCGAACAATCGGGCATTGTCTTTCTCGGTTGTGATGATCATCTTGGGTTCGGGCATGGCGGCAAATCGCTCGTTGAGCTTGCGGATGTCGCGCTTGGTGAACTGGTGATGGTCGGCAAAGGTCATGGGCTCTATGGCTCCCACGTAGGGTTCCAGGTCCACGATCATCTGCTTGGGCGATGCGATGCCCGTGAGCAGCAACACGTTGGTGTCCTTGGGGATTTCTTCCAGCTGAAGGTCGTCGCCGCAGAACAGCGGTTCCAGCGGACAATACTCGAGCGTGGTGAAGAAGAGCTTCTGGTAAGGATAGAGGTTCAGCGCCTTGGTGAGCACACGGAACTCCATGGGCTTGAGGTCTTTGGGGCACTTGGTGATGATGACGATGTCGGCACGCGACTTTCCGCTCTGGGGTTCGCGAAGCCTTCCGGCAGGCAACAGCTTGTCGTAGATGATCAGCCTATGGTAGTCTACGAGCAGTATGTTGATGCCGGGCTTCACGTAGCGATGCTGGTAGGCATCGTCGAGCAGAATGACGTCGGTGTCTTTCGTACTCTCGTCGGTAATCAGCCTGTCTATTCCATGACAGCGCTTCTTGTCGACGGCAATATGAATGTCGGGAAACTTCTTCATCATCTGATAGGGCTCGTCGCCTATGTCGCGGGCGGTGCTCTGCTTGTCGGCCAGCACATACCCCCGGCTCTTGCGCTTGTAGCCGCGGCTGAGCACGGCCACTTTCACCTTGTCGTGCAGCAACCGGACGAGATGCTCCACATGGGGAGTCTTTCCGGCGCCGCCGACCGTGATGTTGCCTACGGCGATAACGGGAATGTCGTAGCTCTTACTCTTCAGGATGCCGAGTTCGAACATCTGGTTCCTGAAACCCACCCCGAGGCCGTAGAGCCAGCTGAAGGGCGTGAGCCATTCGTTGATTTTGATGAAGTCGCCTTCCATTATTGTTTATTTCCAGTCTATTACGTATGGTATTCTTGCCTGAATGGCATCTTGCTGGTTCATGTTGCGCATCATCATGAAGGGCGCATAGAACTCGCCAAGGGTGAAGCGCAGCTCGCGTTCCAGGTAGTTGTCGCCCGATTTGGTGGCCTTTTCGAGCAGTTGTTCCTTCCACGACAGGGCGGCAGGATAGCTGGCCGTGTGGTACTCTTCGAGCTTGGCCAGTTCGGCAGCCTTCTTAATGGCATCGTCGAGCGAGCCTAACTGGTCGACGAGCTTGATGCCAAGGGCGTCCTTGCCGAGCCATACGTGGCCCTGGGCAATCTTTTCGATAGCCTCCACGGGCTGCTTACGACCATCGGCCACGCGCTTGCGGAACAGTTCGTATCCGCGCTGGATGTATTTGTCGAGCACGGCCATCTCTTCTGCGCTGAAGGGGCGGGCCATCGTTCCGAAGGTGGTGTTCTTGTTGGTCTTCACTTCGTCGAACTTCACGCCGAGCTTCTCGGTCAGCAGTCCGCTGAAGTCGGGGAACATTCCGAAGATGCCGATGCTGCCGGTAATGGTGGTGGGCTCAGCCACAATCCAGTTGGCAGCGCAGCTGATGTAGTAGCCGCCCGAAGCAGCCATACCGCCCATGCTCACCACGATTGGCTTCTTGGCCTTCACGCGGCTGACGGCACGCCATATCTGCTCGGAGGCATAGGCCGAGCCGCCGCCCGAATTCACGCGGAGCACGATGGCCTTCACGTCGTCGTCGGCAGCCAGTTTCTCAAGGTCTTCCGAAACGGTGATGCCCACGATGCTGTTTCCGCCGCCCATTGCGGTGTTCTCCACCTCGCGTGTGACGATGTTGCCATAGGCATAATACACGGCAATCTTCTCGCCCTTGGTGCTGGGTGAGGCGGCGTTGACCATCGATTTCACGCCGATGGTGTTTATTTTCTCGTCTTCGCCTATCTTGAGCAGTTTGCGGATTTCGGGCTTTATCTGGTCGTAGTAGAGCGGTTTGTCGATAAGCTTCTGCTTCTGGTATTCGGGTACAGAGCTGAACATCACGATGCTGTCGGCCAGGGTGTTGAGCTGTTCCTTGGTAATCTTTCTCGAAGCCGAGACGTCGGTCAGCATCTGCTGCCATATTCCGGTAATGTATTGCATCACCTGCTCGCGGTTGTTGTCGCTCATCCTGTCGGAAGTGAATGTCTCGGGAGCACTCTTGTAGGCACCCACCTTGGCAAGCTGAACCTTCACTCCGAACTTAGCCATGAAGTCTTTCAGGTAGTAGGGCGTCGACCCCAGACCGCTCCAGTCAATCTCGCCAAGCGGATTAATCCACATTTGGTCGGCCACGCTACTGATGTAGTAGGCGCTCTGCATGTATTGGTCGCCATAGGCAACAATCCATTTTCCGCTCTTCTTGAAGTCGAGCAGGGCCTCGCGGATGGCGTGGCTCGAGGCGGGAGAGTCCATTTGCAGGGCACCGGTCTCGATATAGATACCTTTCACGTTGTCGTTTTCCTTGGCGGCCTTGATGGCGGCCAGGATGTCGTCGAGTCCCATCGAGCCGTTACCTTCTCCCATCATTTCCGACAGGAGGTCGCCTCCGCTTCTTTCGTCGATTACTCCGCTAAGCGGCAGCACCAGCACAGAGTTGTCCTTGACGGAGGGTTTCGAATCGCCCGAGGCCAGCATTCCGATGATGGAAATGATTCCGAAGAAGCCCACGATAGCAAAGAAAAGGGCAATGCCCACCACTGTGGCAAATACATTCTTAAAAAAATCCTTCATAGCAATAATAATTGTTTGATTATAAGTTTAAGCACAAATTCGTTGCAAAGATACTAAAAAAACGAATAAGTGGGTGCAGAAAAACTGATTTTCTTTTGTCAAATGCGAGAAAATAGTCTGTTAATGCAAATAAATCTAGAGATTTTCGGGGAAAGAGGCTTTAATTATATAAAAGGTAAAGTCTGTCAATATGATGAATGACCGACTGACAAAATGTCGCAAACGGGCATTTGTGACATCTTGGCACGGTTTTCGCACAAAATGGGGTAGATTTTTAATAAACAATTAAAATTTACGACTATGAACATTCAACCATTAGCAGACAGAGTTCTGGTTCTCCCTGCAGCAGCAGAGGAGAAGATTGGCGGTATCATCATTCCTGATACTGCAAAGGAGAAACCTCTCCGCGGCAAGATCGTGGCCACGGGCAAAGGCACCAAAGACGAGGAAATGATTCTGAAAGAGGGCGACGAAGTGCTCTACGGAAAGTATTCTGGCACCGAGCTGGAGTTCGACGGCGAGAAGTATCTCATGATGCGCCAGAGCGATGTGCTCGCTATTATCAAATAATCGGATTTTTATAAAACAACAATATCATGGCTAAAGATATCAAATTCAATATTGAGGCCCGCGACCTGCTGAAGAATGGCGTGGACCAGTTGGCTAATGCCGTTAAAGTAACACTTGGCCCGAAAGGCCGTAACGTGGTGATTGAAAAGAAATTCGGAGCTCCGCAAATTACAAAGGATGGAGTTACCGTGGCTAAGGAAATCGAACTGGAAGACCACTTCGAGAACACGGGTGCACAGCTCGTGAAGAGCGTGGCTTCGAAGACTGGCGACGATGCCGGCGACGGAACCACAACCGCCACCATCCTCACCCAGGCCATCGTGACCGAGGGACTGAAGAACGTTACCGCCGGTGCCAACCCCATGGACCTGAAGCGCGGTATCGACAAGGCCGTGGCTGCCGTGGTGGAATACATCAAGAAGAACGCCGAGAAGGTGGACGACAACTACGACAAGATTGAGCAGGTGGCAACCGTCAGCGCCAACAACGACCCCGAAATCGGTAAGTTGCTGGCCGAGGCTTTCCGCAAGGTGAGCAAGGACGGCGTGATCACCATCGAGGAGTCGAAGAGCCGCGACACCCATATCGGCGTGGTAGAGGGTATGCAGTTCGACCGTGGCTATCTCTCGGGCTATTTCATGACCGATGCCGACAAGATGGAGTGCGTGATGGATCATCCCCGCATCCTTATCTACGACAAGAAAATCAGCAACCTGAAGGACCTGATGCCCGTGCTGCAGCCCGCAGCCGAGAACGGAATGCCGCTGCTGATTATTGCTGAGGACGTTGACTCCGAGGCCCTGACCACATTGGTTGTGAACCGTCTGCGTGCCGGACTGAAGGTTTGTGCCGTGAAGGCTCCTGGCTTCGGCGACCGCCGCAAGGCTATGCTCGAGGATATCGCCGTGCTGACTGGCGGTCTGGTCATCTCTGAGGAGAAGGGACTGAAGCTGGAGCAGGCTACGCTCGACATGCTGGGCACCTGCGACAAGGTGGTAGTTTCTAAGGACAACACCACTATCGTGAACGGAGCCGGACAGAAGCAGGACATTGCCGACCGCGTGGCTCAGATTAAGAACGAGATTGCCAACACCACTTCTTCGTACGACAAGGAGAAGCTGCAGGAGCGTCTGGCCAAGCTGGCCGGTGGCGTTGCCGTGCTCTACGTGGGTGCAAACTCTGAGGTAGAGATGAAGGAGAAGAAAGACCGTGTAGACGATGCCCTCTGCGCTACCCGTGCAGCCATCGAGGAAGGCGTTGTTGCCGGAGGTGGCGTCACCTACGTACGTGCTCTCGAGAGCCTGAAAGACGTGAAGGGCGACAATGCCGACGAGCAGACCGGTATCAACATCGTTGAGCGTGCCATCGAGGAGCCGCTCCGCCAGATTGTCATCAACGCCGGCGGCGAGGGTGCCGTTGTCGTACAGAAGGTGCTCGAAGGCAAGGGCGACTTCGGCTACAATGCCCGTCTCGACAAATACGAAGACCTGCGCGAGGCTGGTGTCATCGATCCTGCCAAGGTGGCTCGCGTGGCCCTGGAGAATGCCGCTTCTATTGCCGGCATGTTCCTCACCACGGAATGTCTCATCGTTGACAAGCCCGAAGAGAAGCCCGCTATGCCAATGGGTGGAGCCCCAGGCATGGGAGGTATGATGTAATTGCTTGAAACAGACGTTTTTTAAGCCTGTTTTGTAAAGTATAGATATCAAAATTAAGGTCGCTTGGTCCGCAAGCGGCCTTTTTATTGTATTTTTTACGGTTTTTGAGCAAAATTCATCAAAAAAAATTTGTGGATATAAATAAAATATCTAAATTTGCAACCGAAAATGGTAAGAATGTATCGGATTATTCCGAACGAAGATATTTTTTTGATTTGTTTTAGTAGATTAGTTTTTAAGTAGTTTGTTTTTTGAAAATCGGGCGTCGTGATGACATCCGATTTTTTTTGTTTTTATCATTTTTCTCAGCGTCTCGCTTCCTTTATTTCAAAATATTCACTACCTTTGCCGGCAATATGGATAATCTGATTGCACTCTACGAGAAATGGAGCGGGCACCAGCCTGCAAAGGTGGAGAAACTGCCCGGAGCCGGCAGTAACCGCCAGTATTACCGTTTTTTCGATGACGAAGGCCATACCGTGGTGGGAGTCATCGGCAACAGCCGCGACGAAGACCATGCCTTCATCTACCTGGCTGGTCATTTCAAGATGCGCCAGTTGCCGGTGCCGCAGGTGTTTGCTGCCAGCGACGACGAGCTCTGCTATCTGCAGGAAGACCTGGGCACGGTTTCGCTATTCGACGAACTGAGGGGTGGGCGAGAGGCCGGAGGCCGATATAACAAGCGCGAGCGTGAACTGCTGCGCATGACCATCCGCCAGCTGGCCAACATACAGGTGAGGGGAGCCCACGGACTGGACTGGCAGAACTGCTATCCGCAGCCGGCTTTCGGGCAGGATAGCGTGCTGTTCGACCTCAACTATTTCAAGTATTGTTTCCTGAAGCCTACCGACCTGGATTTCCATGAACTGAAGCTCGAGGCCAATTTCCGTATGCTGGCCAAAGACCTGACGGCCGAAGACGGCGACTACTTCCTCTACCGCGACTTCCAGGCCCGCAACGTGATGATGGTCTCTGCCGACACCCAACACCCAACACCTTATTTCATCGATTTCCAGGGCGGCCGGCGCGGTCCGTACTATTACGACCTGGCCTCGTTCCTATGGCAGGCCTCGGCCCGCTATCCGCATAAGCTGCGCCGCGAGCTGGTGATGGAATACTATAATTCGCTGAAGAACTATACCGAGGTGCCTTCCACTCGCCATTTCGTCGAGCGGCTGGCCCTGTTCGTGCTCTTCCGCACGTTGCAGGTGCTGGGAGCCTACGGTTTCCGCGGCTATTTCGAGCGCAAGAAGCATTTCATAGATTCCATTCCGCCGGCCATGCAGAACCTGCGCGAGCTGCTGCAGGAAGGCAACGGAGGCTTTGGCTACCAGCTCTCGCGGCAGTATCCCTATCTGGTGGAGTTGCTGAACCGGCTCACCGAAATGCCTCAGTTTGCACAGATAGAGCAGCCCGCCCTGAGCCGTGCCGACGGATACCGCATCACAACCGACAATCCCTACAAGGCACATCCGCAGGACGGACCGGCCACCTTCTCGAAATACGACGGCAAGGGCCCGCTCGTGGTGAAGGTGTTCAGCTTCTCCTATCGCAAGGGCATTCCCGACGACGAGAGCGGCAACGGAGGCGGCTATGTGTTCGACTGCCGCAGTACCCACAATCCCGGCCGCTACGAGCCTTACAAGAAGCTGACGGGACTCGACGAGCCGGTCATCCGTTTCCTCGAAGACGACGGCGAAATCCTCACTTTCCTCGACAACATCTACCGGCTGGCCGATGCCCACGTGCGCCGCTACATCCAGCGCGGCTTCACCTCGCTCATGTTCTCGTTCGGCTGCACCGGCGGTCAGCATCGTTCGGTGTATAGTGCCCAGCACTTGGCCGAGCACATTCATTCAAAGTTCGGGGTAGAGGTGCGCATCTGCCATCGCGAGCAGGGCATCACGCAAGTGCTTGAGGCAAAAACTGTATAACTCCCCTATAGGGGCAAGGAACACAAAAGCCTAAGACTCTCCAAACTATCTACTCCCCTCCATTTAGGGAGGGGCAGGGGGTGGGTCTTCTCCTAAGCTCCCAGAAGGCTACGGCAGCTGCGGCAGCCACGTTGAGCGAGTCTACATCGTGCGACATCGGGATTCTCACCACATAGTCGGCCCTGGCAATCGTCTCGTGCGGCAGTCCGTCGCCCTCGGTTCCCATCACTATGGCCAGCCGTTCCTCGGCCGCCAGACTTGGACTGTCCAGCGGAATGGAGTCGTCGCTCAGAGCCATTGCAGCCGTCTTGAATCCGTATTGGTGCAGGCTTTCCAGGTCATCGTCCATCCACGTCCAGGGCA